>Ga0335085_10000171_pt1 | contig 209496 bp, 194 predicted proteins | sample Lox_Sample_45_FD_206712 | JGI IMG/M metagenome (GOLD analysis project Ga0335085, IMG submission 206712) | Soil microbial communities from Loxahatchee National Wildlife Refuge, Florida, United States - Lox_Sample_4.5 | ecosystem: Environmental > Terrestrial > Soil > Wetlands | place: USA... | reverse complement strand
CTCGAAGGCGGAGGGGAGGGCGAGATGCGGGGGTGCCGGGGCCGTTTTGCACCTTGACGGCTTCCGGAGGTGCCGGTACTATGCGGCCCAAGTTTTCCGTGTGAAAATCAAACCAGGGGAGGCTAACGACCGTGGCTGAAGCGTATTGTGTGAAGTGCAAAGCGAAGAAGGAGATCGCCAAGGCGCAGGAGGTGACCATGAAGAATGGTCGGCCGGCCATGCAGGGCGTGTGCCCCGATTGCGGGACCAAGCTGTTCCGCATCATGGGAGGCAAGAAGTAGGACCGACGTGTGCGGCCCGGTGGGGCGCCGATCCCACGATGCATCCCGTCGATGCGCGACACGCGCGAGACGGCCACCGGGGAACATGGCGAAGTACGCCGTGGCAACGTGATACCCTGAGAATTCATTGACCATGACTTCCGGAAAAGAAGAACTGGCTTACGTACTGATCAATCCGTACACGATCTACAAATCGCGCACGGGCGGCGTGATCGCCCGATTGTTTACGCGGACCGCGCTGGAGTTGGTGGCGGCGCGCATGTTCGCCCCTGGCCGTGAACTGGTCGAGCAGTACGCGGAAATTGCCGTGTCCCCCAAAGACCCACAGGACCGCAGGATCCAGGAGTTGATCCGTCAGTACATCCTGGACAATTACTCGCCGGATGCCAAAACCGGGCAGCGGCGGCGGGTGATGATGCTGGTGTTCCGCGGCGAGGACGCCGTGCGCAAGGTGCGACAGGTTGTGGGGAGTTTTTCGCCCGAGAAGGGCACGTCCGGCGAGACAATCCGCGACACGTACGGGGATTTTCTCATGGGCCCCGATGGCCAGGTCAAATACTTCGAGCCGGCCGTGTTGGCGGCGCCCAGTCCCGAAGAAGCCGAGATTAAATTGAAGCTGTGGGCCGGACATTCTGACAGCGAGGGCGGGCTGTTGGAGAATGTTGTTCATTATGCAAAGGCGGCGCCGGCACAGCAAACTCTCGTGCTGCTGAAGCCCGATAATTTCCGATTCCCCAGCGCGCGCCCGGGCAACATCGTGGACATGCTGTCGCGCACGGGCCTCTACATCATCGCGATCAAGGTGCATCACATGAGCGTCGCCCAAGCCGAGGAGTTTTACGGCCCGGTCCGCGCCGTCCTGCAGGAGAAGCTCAAGGACATCTCCGGCCAGCGCGCGCGCCTCGCTTTGGAAAAGGAATTCGGCTTCGGATTGAATCCGCAGGCCGAGAAGTCGTTGGGCGATGTGATGGGACCGCTGTTTGCCGACCAGCAATTCAGCCAGATCGTGCAATTCATGACCGGGCGCAGACCCGAGGATTGCTCGGGAATGGCGAAGGCCGAGCCCGGCCTGGAAAAAATCCTCGCGGTGATCTACGAGGGGCCGGATGCCGTGAGCAAGATCCGCGGCGTGCTGGGGCCGACCGATCCCCGCAAGGCGCCGCCGGGTACCATTCGCCGCGAACTCGGCAAGGACATCATGGTCAACGCCGCCCACGCCAGCGATTCGCCCGATAACGCGCAGCGCGAAATGAAAATCATCAATATTCGCGAAAACAACCTCAAACCCCTTGTCGAAGAGTTTTATAACTGTAAGTTGTAGGTCGTGACTTTACAATTTGAATGGAACCAACAGCACCAGAAAGACCACTCATGCAACAACTCGCTCAACGCGCCACCACACTGACCCCATCGCTCACACTTGCCATCGACGCCAAAGCCAAGAAGCTCAAAGCCGAGGGAGTTGACGTCTGCGGCTTCGGCGCCGGCGAACCCGATTTCGACACGCCCCAGCACATCAAGGATGCGGCGGCCAAAGCCCTGGCGGATGGGTTTACGAAGTACACGCCGTCGTCGGGCATACCGGAACTGCGGGCGGCCATCGCCGAAAAACTGAAAGCTGAGAACGGCCTTGCGTACAAGCCGTCCCAGGTCATCGTCAACTGCGGGGCGAAACATTCGTGCTACAATGCCATTCTCGCCACCTGCCAGGCCGGCGATGAGGTGATCATCCCCGCGCCCTACTGGCTGAGTTATCCCGAGATGGTCAAACTCGCCGACGCCTCTCCCGTGATCGTTGAGACCACGGAAGCCAGCGGATTCAAGATCACGCCGGATCAGTTCCGTGACGCGATGACTCCAGCCACGAAGTTGATCATTCTCAATTCACCGGGAAACCCGACGGGCTCCGTGTACACTCGCGAAGAATTACAGGCGCTGGCGGAGGTCGCCCTCGAAGAAGACATCCTGATGCTCTCCGACGAGATCTACGAGAAGATCACCTATGACGGGGCCACTCCCGTCAGCCTCGCGTCGCTGGGCGAACACGTTTATGACCTGACGATCACCGTCAACGGGTTCAGCAAGGCCTTCGCGATGACCGGCTGGCGCTTGGGCTACACAGCGGCGCCCCAGTCGATCGCCACGGCCATCGATTCGATCCAGTCGCACTCAACATCGAACCCGACGAGCTTCGCGCAAAAGGGCGCCCTCGCCGCGTTGACGGGCGATCAGTCCTTCATCGGCGAGATGGTCAAGGCCTTCGCCGAACGCCGCGCCTACATGTACGACCGACTCACGAAGATCCCGGGCGTCGCCTGCGTGAAACCCATGGGCGCGTTTTACATGCTGCCCAACATTTCCACCTTTGGACTCAAATCCACGGACTTCGCCGCGAAGCTGCTGGACGACCAGAAAGTCGCACTGGTTCCCGGCATCGCCTTCGGCAGCGATGCCCACGTGCGCCTGAGTTACGCGTGTTCGATGGAGAACATTCAGAAGGGGCTCGACCGCATCGAGGCCTTCTGTGCGAGTCTGGCGAAATAGGGTTGTTGCCGACCGCGTGCCCTTGCGCGGCGCCGCACCATGAAAATTGCGCTCATCGGCCTGCCGCAAGTCGGCAAGAAGACTGTGTTTTCTCTTCTGACCGGCATGGGAATGGATCATCTGTTGGGTCGCGCCGCGGAGTACCACGTCGGCACGGTCAAGGTTGCCGACCCGCGTGTCGATAGGCTCTCGGCGATGTACCAACCGAAGAAGACCAAGTACGCCGAGATCGAGTGCAATCTCGCCCCTGCCCCACCCCACGAACCCAAGCCGCGCGAGCAATGGCTCAACAAGCTCAAGGACATGGACGCGCTGTGCCAGGTCGTCCGCGCGTTTGAAGACCCCGTGGTCTTTCACGCCAGCGGCTCCGTCGATCCATTGCGCGACATCGACGCGATGAACCTCGAACTGACAATCAGCGACCTGAGCCTGATCGAGACCCGTCTCAACCGCATCGCTCAGGACCAGAAACGCAAGTTCGAACAGGAGCGCGCCGACGAAGCAGCCTTGCTCGAGAAACTCAAGCCGCATCTCGAAGCCGGCAAATCCCTCCGCGAATATCCATGGCACGAAGGCGAAGAAAAACGCACGCGCACGCTGCAGTTTTTAACGGTTAAGGGCATCGTTACGGCGCTGAATTGCGGCGAATCCAACTTCCCAAATCCGCAACTGGTCGAACAGTCGAAAGCCAAACTGACCGGCCCGCGCAGCGAGGTGTGCGCGCTCAGCGCCAAGACCGAAGCTGAAGTCGCGCAAATTGAAAATCCAACCGAACGCGCGGAATTCCTGTCGGCGCTCGGCATCACCGAACCCGCGATCCACGTACTGACGCGTCTGCTCTACAAGGCGCTTGGCTATATTTCTTTTTTCACCACTGGTGAGGACGAGGTCCGCGCCTGGACGATTCGCCACGGCGCTACGGCGGTGGAAGCCGCGCAAGCGATCCATTCCGATATCGCCCGTGGGTTCATCCGCGCCGAGGTGATGAAGTATGCTGAGTTGATCGGTGCCGCGGATGGCCTGTCCGCCGAAGCTTCCGCGAAGGCGTGGCATCATGCCGAAGTGAAGCTGAAGGAAACCGGCAAGCTCTACCTCAAAGGCAAAGATTACATCGTCGAAGACGGCGACATCGTCCATATTCGGCATAGCGGATAGTGGACACGAACGGCCCGCGAGGTTGGTATGGCCGTGTGAAGCCGCCCTCCGGTCAATCGAGAATCCCCGCCGACTGGCTGGCGGAATTTGAGGCGGCCGCACGACGCCCGTTGCGCCAGCGCTGGCGGTACGCCTTCATACACACATACAAGCCCATTCTCGATGACGCGCCGTTTCGCGCGTTCGACACCATGGAAGAATACCGTCAGTGGTGTGAACAGAACCTGCCCGATTGGTTGGGATATGGCCGCATTTGAGTATCGGCAGGCGGAAGAGGTTCGCGACGCGTTCGCGAAACACCGCGTCCGTTACCTGTTTATCGGCAAATCCGGCGCCATTCTGCTCGGGTTCCCCGACAGGACTCAAGACGCTCATCTGTTCATCGAAAAGTCGCCGAGCAACGGCAAAGCAACCGTCGAAGCGTTGCGCTCGCTCGGGTTCGCCCTTTCCGACCAGCGGGCCGCGGAGATTGAGCACGGAAAGGACTTCATCCAAATCAAGGACGGGCCGTTCGATCTCGATCTTATTTTCGCAACGGATGGCATCGAACGATTTGAAGACCCCTGGAAACGGCATGTCGACGTTGAAGGGTTTCCGGTTTTCCACATCGATGACATCATCGGCAGCAAAGCCGCCACCAACCGGGTCAAGGACCGGGAATCGCTGCCACGACTCCGCTCATTCCGTGATTACTGGCTGCAACGACATGAGCGCCGAGAACGAGATCATCCGCATCCGGCCTGGCGGATATCCTCTCTCCATCGGGCTCTCAGACGATATGCCATCCAACGAACACCTTCCCCTCGCGATTGGAGACACTGGCGTCTCGGATTGGGATGGCGTCCCTCCTCTCCCTTGATTTTTCACCGTCGCGTGTTAGCGTGACCGCATGGCTGGCCCCACCACGATCGCGGCGCAGGAAGTCCGCAGAGATTTTCAATTCCTCGAAGGACCAGTGTGGGTGCCAGCGCGGAACGAATTGATCTTCAGCGATATTCCCGCGAGCCGGATGTACCGATACACCCCCGCGACAAACACTTTCGCCGTTTTCCGTGAGCCCAGCGGTCAGGCCAACGGCAACGCGCTCGATCCACAAGGCCGGCTCGTCACGTGTGAACACGAGAACCGTCGTACTTCCCGCACCGAACCGGACGACACCGTCATTCCTCTCGCCACACACTACGAAGGCAAACGACTCAACAGCCCGAACGACATTGTGTGCAGGAGCGATGGTGGCGTCTATTTCAGCGACCCGCCGTATGGGGTGAAAGAGGAATTGCGCGAACTGGATTTTCAGGGCGTGTTTCGCCTTTCGCCTGACGGAAAGACGCTCACACTTCTCGTGCGCGACTTTGTCAAACCGAACGGTCTCGCGTTCTCGCCGGACGAAAGGATTCTCTACGTCGCCGATACCGAACTCGGTCACATCCGTGCGTTCGATGTGAGTGCCGATGGCTCCATCGGCAACAGCCGTGTGTTCTGCAAAGTGGAACGCCCCGATGGATTCCGCGTCGATGTCGAGGGTAATTTGTACATTTCCGCAATGGTGTCGATTGAGATTTTCGATCATCGCGGAAACAAGACCGGCGAGGTCACATTGCCCCAGCGTCCGGCCAACGTCGCTTTCGGTGATCCCGACCGCAAAACGCTCTACATCTGCGCCCGCACGGGTCTTTACAAGACGCGCGTGCCGATTCCCGGTGTGGCAATGCCGTAGACTGCGAGGATCAGGCCGCCCCGGCCTCGCGCCACAAGTTCCACATCCAGAGCAGTTCCGTCTCGAAATCGTTTGGTCCGGTATAATTGGCGAAGGTGAGCGAGCGGTTGTCGATCAGGAGCCGCACGCCAAGATTCAGTTGCGCGGAGGTCCGTTCCGACAAGTCCAGCAGAAACGCGCGGAAGTTTGCTCCGGCATTGATCTGCTTCTTTGGACCCAGGCCGGTGAAATCGAAATGATCGGGGCTGAAGGCGAATTGTTCGCCGTTCGTTGTGACAATCCGTCCAAAGGTGATCACGCGTGTCGACTTCGCCGGTTTCTCGTCTTTCTTCTTTTTACCGCCGCCGAGCAAACCTGGCGGCAGGCCTGTGACCATAAACACGCCTAGTCCGACCATCATTCCGGCCATCTTCTGTTGGTCGCCGCCCGCCTCGCGATGGATGATCTCCTCCGAGAATCGGCCCGCAGCCACGATGCCGACCTCCGACCATGCGACGGGGCGGGGCGGCTGCTGGGTCGATTGCGGGCGCAACGTCAGGCCGGTCTCAGAAGATTCAAACGCCGTAATGACCTGCGGGGCAGCGGGAGATTGCAGTTGCGTATTCTCGATGACTGCAACCCCGCCCGCCAGGTCGCCGACGGCTGCCACAATGCTGCGCGCCTGCTCTTCCGTCGCATCCCTGTCCAAAAACCCCCAACCTTTGCGAATTCTCGTGCGGGCATCGTAGTGGGGAATGCCGTATGCCTCGGCGACAACGGGCGCGAGCGCGTCCAGATGGTCGAGCGGGAACTGCCGAAACAGAATCGAGTAGCTCACAGGCGCACAATACGACCGAGGCCGGAGGAAGGCAATGGCGGATGCCTGCCCGCAGACGCTTTGCGCGGAATTGACTCGGTGGTGCGCTTTGTTACTATCCCGCACGCACAGGCGCGGAAGGCAACTCACATATGGCAAAGATTTCCATTACGGACGGCAGGCTGAACGTTCCCGATAACCCCACCCTCCCCTTCATTCGCGGCGACGGCACGGGTCCCGACATCTGGGCGGCGTCGGAGCGTGTGTTCGACGCGGCGGTGAAGAAGGCCTACGGCGGCAAACGCAGGATCGAGTGGCTGGAGGTTTTTGCGGGCGAGACGGCATTCCAGAAGTTCAACAACTGGCTGCCGGATGAAACGGTCAAGGCGTTCCAGGATTATCTCGTCGGCATCAAGGGCCCGCTCACCACGCCGGTCGGCAAAGGCATCCGCAGTCTGAATGTCGAGTTGCGGCAGATGCTCGATCTCTATGTCTGCCTGAGGCCCGTGCGCTGGTTCAAGGGCGTCCCCTCGCCCGTGAAGCATCCCGAGAAAGTCGACATGGTGATCTTCCGCGAGAACACCGAGGACATTTACGCGGGCATCGAATGGGCCGGTGGCACGCCTGAGGCGCAGAAGGTCCTGGATTTTCTGGTGAAGGAGTTTCCCAAGGAATTCAAGAAGATCCGCTTTGGAACGAAGGATGCCACGGAGGAATGGCTGAAACGGCTCCGCGAACTCGGCGCGCCGCAACGCCCCGCCGTCGTTGATGTCGGCATCGGCATCAAGCCGGTCAGTTTTCATGGGACGATCCGCCTGATTCACGCCGCGATCCTCTATGCCATCGCGAACAAGCGGAAGAGTGTGACGATTGTCCACAAGGGCAACATCATGAAGTTCACCGAAGGCGCCTTCCGCGACTGGTGCTACTACATCGCCAGGGAGCGTTACGGCGCGGTGGAGATCGACGGCGGCCCGTGGTGCAGGATTCCTGAGGGCAAACCCGGCGCGGGCATTGTCATCAAGGATGCGATTGCCGACATCACGCTCCAGCAGGTGCTCACCCGACCCGAAGAATTTGACGTCATTGCCACGCTCAACCTCAACGGCGATTACCTCAGCGACGCGCTCGCCGCGCAGGTCGGCGGCATCGGCATCGCGCCCGGCGGCAACATTAATTACATCAGCGGCCACGCCATCTTCGAGGCCACCCACGGCACCGCGCCCAAGTACGCCAACCAGGACCGCGTCAATCCCGGCTCCGTCATCCTCAGCGGCGAGATGATGTTCCGCTACATGGGCTGGAGCGAAGTCGCTGATCTCATCGTCAAAGGAATGGACGGCGCCATCAACGCCAGGACCGTCACCTACGATTTCGCCCGCCAGATGGAAGGCGCGAAGGAAATCAAGTGCAGCGAGTTCGGCGACGCGGTGATCGGAAAGATGTGATCCACCTTCATGCTTGGGGGACTCCCACACCTTCCCTCCCCCATACAAACAGGCCGCGGATAAGGGGCCAGTCCACGTTCTCGAATACCTGCCCGGTGAGTTCGACGTGGATACCCTTGAAGATCATGTTCTGCCCCCGTCCTTGATTGACGGTCGGCGTGTTCTGCGCGTGCATGTGGATGTGGGGACAATCGCTGTTCCCGGAATTCCCACACAGGCCGAGTTGCTGTCCGACGGCGACCCGGTCCCCGCGGTTGACCTTGATGGATCCCTTCTGCAGGTGGGCGATGAACACATAGCGGTCGGGCGCGACGGCAATCACAACGTGGTTGCCGGCAGGATGTCCCGGGTCCTTGGTCCCCAGTGGATTATCCGGGAAATAGTCGGTCGTCGATTCGACCGTCCCGTCCACGGGCGCGAGCACGGGCTCACACCACGAGAAGAAATCTTCGAGCCATGTCCGGTTCCCCTGAAACAGCGCCCGCTGGCCGGGGCCGCCGACCTTCATGAAATCGATGGCAAACCATTGGGCGCGCACGGCCATGTGCTGATTCACATGCGGCGTGTCACCCCCCTGCACCACGAACCACCGGCCCCGAAAGGGAAGCCGACATTCCAACGCGTCCATGATAAGGGCGACTGTGCGCCAGATCCATTTGCCGGCGCAATTCACTTCCATCCCCACCCCCGGACCGCGACCATCCGCCCGCTCTTTTTCCATTGCCTAGACGCCCCCGCACCTCCTAGCATAGCGTCCGACTTGTTGGCGGCGGATGAGCTGGCGCGCGCGCATCCGCCCAGGCATCACTGATCGATTGGGAGGACTGACCCATGGCAAATGAGATGGCGGATTTTCTGGCGACACTGAAAGCGCGGTACCCCGCCGAGACGGAATTCCACCAGGCCGTGACCGAGGTGGCCAAATCCGTCTGGCCGTTTCTCGAGAAGAACCCCAAATACCGCAAAGCGAAGATCATGGAGCGCATGGTCGAGCCCGAGCGCGTGATCATGTTCCGCGTGACGTGGGTTGACCGAAACGGCGAGGTGCAGGTGAACCGCGGCTATCGCGTCCAGATGAACAGCGCCATCGGTCCCTACAAGGGCGGACTGCGGTTTCACCCGTCGGTCACGCTCGGCACGCTGAAATTTCTCGCGTTCGAACAGGTGTTCAAGAACGCGCTGACCACGCTGCCGATGGGCGGCGGCAAGGGCGGCTCGGACTTCGACCCCAAAGGCAAGACGGATGAGGACGTGATGTGGTTCTGCCAGAATTTCATGAGCGAGCTCTACCGCCACATCGGCCCCGACACCGACGTGCCCGCCGGCGACATCGGGGTTGGCGGACGCGAGATCGGCTATCTGTTCGGCCAGTACAAAAAACTCGCCAACGAATTCACCGGCGTGCTCACGGGCAAGGGGATCAACTGGAGCGGCAGCCGCATCCGTGAAGAAGCCACGGGCTACGGCCTGCTCTATTTCGTCGAGGAAATGTTGCGCACGCGCCGCAACTCGATCACGGGCAAGACCGTCGTGCTCTCCGGCTCGGGTAACGTCGCCCAGCACGCCGCGGAAAAAGCCGTCGTCATGGGCGCCAAGGTTGTCACGGTCTCGGATTCCGACGGTTTTGCCTACGACGCCAAAGGACTCGATGCCGAGAAGCTCGCCGCCCTGAAAGAACTCAAAAACGTCAAACGCGGGCGCATCCGCGATTTCGCCAAGCAGTTTCACTGGCAGTACTTCGACAAGCAACGTCCGTGGGGCGTGAAATGTGATGTTGCCCTGCCCTGCGCGACCCAGAACGAAATCGGCGCGCGCGACGCCGAGAAACTCGTCCGCAACGGCTGCGTCTGCGTCGGCGAAGGCGCCAACATGCCCAGCTCCCTTGAAGCGATTGATATTTTCCTTGGCCACAAGCTTTTGTTCGGCCCCGCCAAAGCCGCCAACGCCGGCGGCGTGTCGGTCAGCGGCCTGGAAATGTCGCAAAACAGTCTGCGGATGCAATGGACCAGCGAGGAAGTCGACAAGCGCCTGCGCGACATCATGCAGGCGATCCACAACCAGTGCGTCCGCTTCGGCGAGAAGGAAGGCGGCTACATCAATTATGTCGACGGCGCCAACATCGCCGGATTCCGCAAAGTCGCCGAGGCCATGCTCGATCAGGGGATGGTCTGAACGCCGGGTCGACGGCAGGCCAGGTCGTTATTGACGCGCGGAGCCTTCCGCCTTACAACGGCTCTGTGAGCATCCCCACTTTGCCACTGGTGGCAGGGGCCGCCGTCCTGGCGATTGGCATGGCGTATACGCTCTACGGCGGAGCAGCCGCCAACCGCCGCCGACAGGAAATGGCCGCGCTCGCCGCCCGCCGCGGATTCACGTTCTCCGAGAGCCCGAATTATGAACTCGGCAACGAGTTCTCCGTATTTCGCCCGCTCGATACCGGCGAGGATAAGTACGCCTACAACGTCATCAAGGGGACAATCTCGAACCGGGACATTTTCGCCTTCGATTATCATTACCAAACCTGCACCCACGTCGACCGCGACGGCGTGGAACATGCCTATCAACATGGCTTTTCCGCTGTCATTGTTTCCAGCGGCGTCCCGCTCAAGTTCCTCATGATTCGTCCGCGCGGGTTTCTCGCGGCGGCGGGCGAGGCGCTCGGCGACAAGCCGATCGAGTTCGAGTCCACCGAATTCAACGAGCGCTACCAGGTTTCCGCCGTCGATCGACGGTGGGCGTTTGACGTGCTGCAACCGCGCGCGATCGCCCTCCTGCTCGATGCCCCGCTGTTCCACATCGAGTTCGACTACAACGGTGTCATTGCCTATCCGGGCTCCGGGAGCCGCCTGACTGTTCCCGAAATGGACGCCGCCATCAACCTGCTCGTCGGGCTGCTCGATGGGCTGCCCGAGTACCTGGTGAAACAACAACGAGGTGAATCGTGAACGATCCCTGGCTTGTCATCGGCTCTGTTGCGGCCTTGTTGGTGATCGCATGGATGTCCATTGTGTACAATTCGCTCACCCGGTTGAACAACCAGTGCCGGGAATCCTGGGCCGACGTCGATACCGAGCTCGAGCGCCGCTACGATCTCATTCCCAATCTCGTGACCGTCGTCACCGCGTATACCCGACATGAACGCGAGACGCTGGAATCCGTCACGCGTGCCCGAACCGGCGCGATTGATTCCACCGGCTCGCCCGCATCCCAGGCGCGCGATGAAAATGTCCTCGTCGGCGCCCTGCGCCAGATGTTCGTGGTGGTCGAACGCTACCCCACGCTCAAAGCCGACCAGCGTTTCCTCGCGCTGCAAAAGGAACTGGTCGAAACCGAGGACCGCATTCAAGCGGCGCGGCGGTTCTACAACGCCAACGTGCGCGATTTCAACACGCGCATGGAAGTTTTCCCGTCCAACATCATTGCCCATCTTTCCGGCTTCGAACCCGAGGAGTTCTTCGAGATCGAGGAAACCGGGATCCGGTCCGCGCCGCAAGTCGCGCCGTCCGGACCGGAGTGACACCGGGCGCCGGTTCCGGTAGGATTACACCCATGCCAACACTGATTGAAAAAGCTTCGCGCATCACCGCCGCGGGAAACAAACCCAAACTCATCGACGAGGTCATCGGCCGCGTCAACTCGAAGACCGAGGGCGTCAGCATCGCGCATATGCGCAGTCCGTCGGGCTGGGTCGAACCCGGCCAGACGCCGGAATTCGACGAATACACCTATGTGCTCAAGGGCTCGTTGCACGTCGCGTCCAAGAAGGGGTCGATCGAGGTGAAGGCCGGCCAAGGGCTCATCGCGCCCAAGGGCGAATGGATCCAATACAGCACGCCCGGCAAGGACGGCGCGGAATACATTGCGGTGTGTCTGCCGGCCTTTTCACCGGATACGGTCCACCGGGATTGACGCGGCGAGACGTGTTCACGTCAGGCCGAGCCAAATCTCGCCCGTGCGTTTCTGGGCTTCCGTGAAGGCGCCGCGGATTTTTCCCACCACCACATCGGGGAGCGGGCCCAGCTTGATGTTGTCGAGATTGACTCGTGCGTTATCAAGTTTTGTCGTGCCGACGATGGCGGTGTGGACTTCGGGAATGGAAAGCGTGAACCGCAACGCGATCTCCGGCCAGATTTCTGGAGGCGGGGCGCCGTCGAAACCGAGGTCCCCGGGAAGAATCTCCATCTTTTGCAGCCGCTCCGCGTAGGGACGCGAATAGTCGCCGTAAAAGCCGCGCAGGGCGGTTGCGGGAAGCCAGGCCGAATTGGCAATTGGTCGCTTGGCAATTACGCCGAGCCCGCGCTTTGTGGCCACGGGCAGGACCTTCTCGATGTTCGTCTGATCGCAAATATTCAGGGAAGTTTCGATGACGCGCACGTCGGGAAGCCCGGCGGCATAAGCCGCATCGTCGTTGTCGCCGGAAAAACCGAGGAACCGAATCTTGCCCGCGTCGCGCGACTCGACGAGCGCCGCCATCACGTCGCCTTTCTTCAACACATCGAGTGAAGGCGTGTGCATCAGCACCACGTCGAGGTGGTCAGTGCGCAACCGGCGCAATGAACTCTCGACGCTTTGACGGATGAGCTGCGGACTCCAGTCGGCGCCGTCCGCCCCGGGAAACTTGTGCCCGCACTTGGTGATCAGGACGTAGTCGTTGCGCCGGTGCGCGACGGTCTGGCCGATCATGTCCTCGGCGCCGGCGTAACACTCGGCGGTATCGATGACGTTCACGCCGTGGTCGAGCAGGAAGTTAAGGATCTCGCCCGCCCGACGGCTGTCCTTTTCCAGAAACCCCACCGGGGCCGACCCGAAACCCAGGGGTGATACCGACAAGCCCGTATTGCCAAAAGCGCGTTTGGTAAACATCCGCGCAATATACACAAACTCGTCGCCGGCGCCATCAATTCAGAATTGACACCTTTCCGCCGTTGTTGCTACACAACGGCATGCAGGTCGAACAGTGGCAGCAGACGATCGTCAAATTCTTCATCGACTACGGCTTCCAAATCGTCGGCGCGCTCATCATTCTGATCGTCGGCGCCATCATTGCCCGCTGGATGGGCCGGCTCACCGACCGCTGGCTCGACAAACAACGCCTCGAACCGCCTGTCCGCCTGCTGCTGGTGCGCGGGGTTCGATTGTTGGTGTTCGGCTTCGCGCTGTTGCTGGCTCTCGACAAATTCGGGGTCCCGATCGCGTCGCTGATCGCGGGCCTCAGTGTGGCGGGCGTGGGCATCGGGCTGGCGGCCCAGGGCGTCCTCGGCAACATTCTCGCCGGGTTGACGATCATTTTCACGAAACCGTATCGCGTCGGCGAATACATTGATCTGGGGGGCGTGCACGGTCAGGTGCAAATGATCACGCTCTTCAGCACCGAACTGCTGCATTCTGACAAGTCACGGGTGGTCATCCCCAATCGCAAGGTGGTTGGCGAGACTCTGCACAACTACGGCACGATGCGGCAGCTTTCGTTGAGCGTGGGAATCGGGTACGGCTCGGACGTGCCGCTGGCGCTGGCGACGATTCGCGAGATTCTCGACACCAATCCCCGTGTGCTGAAAGAGCCGAGGGCGGTAGTGGGTATTTCCGCGTTGGCGGACTCGTCAATCAACATTGCCATCTCGCCATGGGTGAAGGTGCCCGACTACGGCCCGGCGCAACTGGAGATTTACCAGGCGATCATCGAGAAGTTCCGTGCCCGGAAGATCGACATCCCCTACCCCCAACGCGAAGTGCGGATGTTGGGGCAGACCCACGGCTAGACAAGGCCCCAACCATACGTGGAATGATCGTCATGACTGTCGACTCGATGACGCAGATCGTTCAGAACGTCCAGTCGATCTATACGATTATCTTTGCGTTGGCGATTGCCGAGGGGCTCAACCAGGCGATCCGGGAAGCCACGCCGGAGACGGAAAAGCCCGCGACCACCCTGGCGCGCTGGTTCGATTGCGTGCATCACTCGCGATTCGTGTCGCTGATCGTCTTTCTCCTGCTGGCGGCGCCGTTTTTTCAAGGGAACCAAAAGTATTTGTACCTGCAATACCTGGAGCCACTGCATTCGGCCAGTCCGCCCCGTCGCATCAGCGCCTTCTGGCTCAACTTTGATTGTCTCATCTTCTCGTTGGAGGCGGGCCTGTTCTTCGTCATGTCGCGATCATTATCGGCGCACCGCTGGCAACAGTTCTACGCCACCGTTGTCGTGCTGATGGCGATCGATTTCATCTGGGCCGGCGCGGAGAAATGGCACGGAGCCGCGGTGCCTGCGGAATGGCTGTGGTTCGATATCCTCGCCGTGGTGGTACTGGCGGCGATTATTATTCTGGACTGGTTCTTCATACCATATGAGCGGGAGAGAGAGCTGAACCGGTACTGTTATTGGGCCGTGTCAATCGTGGCGATACTGGGCCTGATTTACGGCTATTTCTACCAGCTCGATTACCTGATCGACCGATGAGCGTCTCACGCCAGACCCGACACGACGGTCGGCCTGGTTTTGAGCACGTAGAGATCGAGGACGGCTTTGACACGCGCGAGCGATTCGCGGAGGCTCGACTTGATCATCCAGCGGAACGGCAAATCCGGTGGCGCGTACGCGACGGCATCGATTCCGTAGTAGCGGCTTAGAAACAGCGCGCGGAAATCATGGAACCGCTCGGAGATGATGGTGAGGCGCTCGCAACGGAACACGTCGCGAGCACGCACCACGGAGTCGAGCGTGCGCAGACCGTAGTTGTCGAGGACCATCGCGGACTCGGGCACGCCCCGTGCGAGCAACGCGCGCTTCAATTCCATCGGTTCATCGTGGCCCTTGTCGCCGCTGAGAATCAATCGCTGCACTTTGCCCGCGTGATACAACTCTGCGGCCGCTTCGACGCGGCGGACGAAATGCTGATTTGTGCGACCGTTCTCCATCAATTTCCCTGTCGCCAGGACAAGACCATCGCGGTTGGCGGGCAGCGAACGCGTATCGTAGAACACGCGACCTTTGGTGGCGTGGATGATCCAGACGTTGCAGACGAGAATGAGGGTGAGGAATGCAAGCGAGCCGGCCACCGCCAGAATGGCGGCAATCTTCCGGAACGGTACACGGCGGTTCCCCACTGACGGAGTGTATCAACCGCAAGTTGCGGCCGCGAAACTTTTTTGCGGCGGCGCGGCGGGTGTGTTTTCTTCTTCGACAAACCGCGGACGACAGCGTAATGTGCCGCGCGCACGAAACTCAAGAAAGGCTGGCTCATGAGCAAAAACGTCATTTCGTTTCACTACACCCTGACCGATCCGACGGGAAAGACGCTGGATTCATCCGCGGGCAGCGAGCCCCTGGTGTTCCTTGAGGGCTCGGGGCAGATCATTCCCGGCCTCGAAAGCCAGCTCCTCGGAATGAAGGTTGGCGACAAGAAGCATGTTACGGTCAAGGCCCCGGACGCGTATGGGGAGCACGATGCCGGGAATGTGATGGAGGTGCCCCTCGACAAGATGCCAACCAAAACCATCAAGGTGGGCGACCGTTTTCGTGCGGGGAAGGATTCCCACGCCGCAGTGGTCACGGTGACGAAGGTGACTGAGACGCACGTAACACTGGACGGCAACCACCCTCTGGCCGGGATGGATTTGACCTTCGATGTCGAAATTACGGAAGTCCGTGCAGCCACGGAGGATGAGCTTGCACATGGGCACGTTCATAGCCCTGGTGGACACCACCATCATTAGTCCAGCCTTATCAAGGTCCACGTAGTCGGTTTCCGCCCGATTTCTTCGCCCGAGTCGGCCAGATTGGCCAGAAAGGTGCTTTACACCTTTCTTTGGTGACGAAATGAAATCCTTGCAATATGGGCGCATTTTCACTATATCGCTGCGCCAAGGAGGCTTGCTGATGAAGAATCGTCTGGGAGTTTTGGTTTCACTCATAACGTGTGGCTTGTTCCTATTGCCAGCCAAACCCGCCGTGGCCGCCGATCCCGGCAATCGCTATTCGGATGCCGTCGTCCTGATCCAGGAGGCGGAAGATGCCCAGGGCAAATCCGACAACGCGACAGCCCTCACGAATTATCGCGATGCGCTGAACATTTTGCGCGACATCCGTTCATCGACCCCCGACTGGAAACCGAACATGGTCGACTTCCGCATCAACGATTGCGAGTCGCACCTGAGCCAGTTGCAGCCCGCTGCGGCCGTGCCGCCCGTGACGAAGGTCGTCGCCGTCTCGACGCCGGTGATGACGCTGGCGTCTACGGAAAGCGCGACGGCTCCGGAACCGGCCACGACGACGCCCGCGGCGGAGAAACCGGCAGCCGACGATCAAGCCGCTCTTCGGGCGCAGATTGACAAGCTGACCGCCGAGAACAAGAGCCTCGCGGATCGATTGGCCGCCGCTGGAAAGCAGACCGACGCCAGCCAGGCCGAAACGAAGAAGCTCCAGGACGAACTGGCCAATTCCCGAAAGGAACTCGACAGCCAAAAGAAGAACATTGCCCGGGACTCCCAACTGGAAAAGCAAAATAGCGATCTGACCGCGCAACTGACTGCGGCCAGAAAGCAGGCTGCCGATGCTACGGACGCCAAAGCCACTCAGATAATGAAGCTGCAAATCGATCTGAACAAAGCGAATGCGCAGGTCGAAACGGGAAAAAGGGCGGCCTCTCAAGTCACCGATCTGCAGAAGCAGAACAAGGACCTTCAAGACCAGTTGGCGGCAGCCAAGAAGGAAGCCACCACGAAGGTCGCCGCTGCGTCCACCGATACCGGTGAGACGAAGAAGTTACGGGCCGCACTCGAGAAATCCAACGGCCAGGTTGACGACCTCAAGAAGCAGTTGGCAGCCAAGTCGACGACCGATACGACCCAGGTGAAGAACCTGCAAAGCCAATTGTCCGATGCGCAGAAGCAGCTCGAGCAGGCGAAAAAATCGGCCAGTCAGGTTCCCGACCTTGAGAAACAGAACAAGGACCTCAGCAGCCAGCTCGCCTCCGCCAAGAGACAGACCGCGGAAGCTGCGGATGCCCGGTCGGCACAGTTGAAGAACCTGCAGGCGCAACTCGACAAGGCCAATACCCAGCTCGAATCGGCAAAGAAATCGGCCTCGCAATCGGCCGATCTCCAGAAGCAGAACAAGCAGCTTCAGGATGAATTGGCCTCCGCCAAGAAAGAGGGCGCGACCAAAGTCGCGGCCGCGCCAGCCGACAATGGTGAGCTCAAGAAGCTGCATGCGGAACTCGACACTGCCCGTGCCGATACTCAGAAGGCGCAGCAGACCGCCGCAGACCTGCAGAAGAAGAATGCGGATCTCGGAAATCAACTCGCCTCCGTGAAGAAACAGTCCACCGAAGCTGCCGATGCGCGGTCCGCCCAATTGAAGAATCTTCAAGCGGAACTCAGCAAGGCGGACGCGCAAGTTGAAGCGGAGAAGAAGTCCGCCTCCCAGGTCGCGGATCTGCAGAAGCAGAACAAGGATCTCCAGGACCAGTTGGCGGCTGCCAGGAAGCAAGCGTCGACCAAGGTCGCGGCAGCGCCAGCCGAGACTGGTGAACTCAAGAATCTGCACGCCGAACTCGACAAGTCGAACGCCCAGGTGGAGAACCTGAAGAAGCAGTTGGCGACCAAGCCGGCGGTCGATACCACCCAGGTCAAGAACCTGCAAAGCCAATTGGCGGATGCCCAGAAGCAGCTCGAGCAGGCGAAGAAGTCCGCCGGTCAGGTTGCCGATCTGCAGAAGCAGAACAAGGAGCTTCAGGATCAGCTGGCTTCCGCCAAGAAGGCGGCCAACGCCAAGGTGGCCGCAGCCCCGGCGGCTGACAATTCGGAGTTGAAGAAGCTGCACGCCGAGCTCGACGCCGCCCGTGCCGATACTCAGAAGGCGCAGCAGACTGCTACGGATCTGCAAAAGAAGAATGCGGATCTCGGAAATCAACTCGCCTCCGCGAAGAAACAAACCGCCGAAAACGGCGATGCGAAATCCGCCCAATTGAAGAACCTGCAGGCCGACCTCGACAAATCTCACGCGCAGGTCGACGACCTAAAGAAGCAGTTGGCGGCCAAACCCGCCGTGGATGCGACGCAAGTGAAAAACCTGCAGAATCAGCTCGCCGACACCGAGAAGCAGCTCGAGCAGGCGAAGAAGTCCGCCGGTCAGGTTGCCGATCTGCAGAAGCAGAACAAGGATCTGAACGACCAGTTGGCCTCCGCCAAGAAGGAAGCGGCCTCCAAGAACGCTTCGGTCGCCGCGGCGCTATCGATCGACAATTCCGAGACGAAGAAGTTACAGTCGGAAATCGCGAACGCGCATTCGGAGGTTGAGCGCTCCCGCAAGACTGCGGAGGATTTGGAGAAGAAGAACGCTGATTTGAACAAGCAACTTGTCTCGGCGAAGAAGCAGGCGACCGAGGCGGTGGCCGCGGAACCGGCGGATGCGCGGATCATGAAAGAACTGCGCACCGAGAATTCGTATTTCCGCAACCTGCTGGATGAGTATGCGGCCAATAATGCGGCCCTGAGAGAACAACTCCGCCGTCACGACCAGAACGTCGCGAAGAGCGGCAGCCAGTAGTCAGCCCGATCATTCGTCACGAAGCCTGCCCTCGATGCGTCGGGGGCAGGCTTTTTCATCTCAAGTGAACGGTGCTGGAATTCGGAAAGATCCGCACGGCGACGGGAAGCAACGCCTCAGGCATTTGTTGCGCGCTGCTCGCGCGAGGACAGCCTGCGGATACAGCCGACCAGTTCCGGTTTCAGACGCTCGGCGATGACCTGATGCGCGAGACGTGACAGGTGGATCCCGTCATGCAACAGCGTTTTCCGTCGCGGGTAGTGCGACAGCGGCTCCCAGCCGTTGATGACGCAGACGTCGTCTCGTCCCTGAAAATCGTCAACGATGTCGCGGCTGTAACAGCGCGCCCATGCATCGGAGAGGAAGTTATCCAAGACAAACGGAGTGAAAACGATCGGGTAGATTCCTGCCGCGACGAGCGTCTCCACCATGCTGGCAATGCTCTGACGATATTCAGAGCGGGAACTGAACGGGTTGGCCCCGATGGCCAGGCCGGCGCAGGCCCGCACAAACGAATCGGTGCGATTGCGAAAGCTCAGAGGTTTCTCGGAGACCAGAACCGGCTGACGGGTGGGTCGCTGTTGCCCGAGGACCTCGCGCCAGAGACGACGGATAGCGACCTTCACGTCACTTTGACCGAACTGAAGCACGACGATGTCTGGGCGGCGCAGCAATACGTCTTCCGCCAAACGAGTCATTGCTTTAGGAGCGGTGCACGCGGTGATGCTGACAACCTCCAGGTCGATCTCGGTATCGAGTTCAAGTCGGGTGCCTTCGACGGCCATTTGAAGAAAGCCGCACCCTTCCGGGAGCGGATAACCGGTCACCAGACAGGCGCCAAAACCGAGAATGGAAAGCGTTGCGGGCGATCGCTCGGGCTGGACCGATGGAGTGTTCATTTCCCTGCCTTCAATCACGCCCCATACCCCTTAACCGTCCGTCGTTACGGCAGCAAAACGCACTTGTTACATCGAAGGGGATAATGCCGGAGTTCTGTAAGACGGTCATTCGGATCACAAAGTATACGTCGTCGCCGAGCTGCTATGTCTCTAGCCTCTGAACGATCAGCGTAACACAAGACCCCCGAATCGTCCAGCACTTTACGATTCCGACCCCTTCTTTACCACCAACGCGGGCCCAACTACTTCCACACGTCGGGCGGAAGCCGGATCGCAACAAATGGTGTAAAAAAGCCGCCGATGAAAATACCGATGCAAATGGCTGCCACGACCCATTCGGTTCGGCTGCAGAGTGTCTCGATGTACCGGCCCCGTTCGCTCCCCTGCCTCACGTTGTAATCGAACAACGTCTCTCCAGCCTCTTTTTGGACGGCATAGGCCGGCAACACCTCGGTTTCGAACAACCGCGCCGCTTCCGTTCGCTTACCTCCCCCGACCAAATCAAAGGCCTGTTGGCGAATTTCGCGGTATTTCTCTCGGGCGCTGACAAGACGGTCGAACGCTCGTTCCTCCTCGTCGTCAAAAATGGTTTTCTTGTACGCCACCATGCTGCCGTTCACCTTCTGGCTGCCATCCTCGATTCGCTTCAAGTACAGATCGCGCTCGTCAGCCGATTCGGAGCTGATAACCATCATTGTGCGGACAAAGTTCTCGGAGAGTTCGGCATTAATCTGGCCGCTGTACACCAGCCCCGGAAGCGTGTCTTCGACAATTCTCGCGGCAAAATTCCGCAACTGGCGGACAACCAGGAATCCCGTGCCACCCACAATCAACAACAGCACGGCCAGTGTGATCAGCGGTTTCAATCGTCGTATACGCTGCGTGACGGGGAGAGACTCGGATCGCTTCGTGTCCATGAGAGCCAGAAATAGCATGGCCAAGGCTGGTTGAAAAGCTTATCTCGAATCCGCTTCCAGAAACAGTGCGAAACCGGAAATCGCCCGACTGCATCGCAACGGGAAAGGGGCCTGGCAGCCGGGTCTGTGCGACGGTCAGCCGAATGTTTCATTGGGAGGATTGGCGGTGGCGAACGAGAGAACTGCGTTGGTGACAGGGGCGAATAAAGGCATCGGATATGAAATCGCGCGGCAACTCGCGGAGAAGGGGTTTCGCGTCTTTGTTGGGGCTCGCAGAGTTGCCGAGGGCAAACAGGGGGCAGCGACAATTGTCGCGGGCGGCGACTTGGCGGAGTTTGTCGAGATCGACGTGAGTGATCGGGCGAGTATCGCAAGGGCGGCGCAGGAGGTCGCGGGCAAGGTCGATCACCTGGATGTGTTGGTGAACAATGCCGGCATCATGGAAGATGACAAGGGGATTGCCGAAGTGGACGACGAGACGTTTCTGGCCACACTGACCACCAACACGTTGGGCCCGTTGCGCGTGACCCAGGCGTTTCTGCCGCTGCTGTCAAAGAGCGCGCGTGGAACGGTCGTGAATCTTTCGAGCGGCCTGGGGCAACTGAGCGACATGGGCAGCGCCTATCCGGCGTACAGCATTTCCAAGACGGCGCTCAATGCTGTGACGCGCCAGTTCTCCGCTGTCCTCCACGAGAAGGGCATTACCGTCAACTCGGTGTGCCCCGGGTGGGTCAGGACGGATATGGGTGGGCCGACTGCCCCGCGGACGGTTCAGCAGGGCGCGGACACGGTCACATGGCTCGCAACGGAAGCCCCGCGCGACCTGACGGGACAGTTCTTGCGCGACCGGAACGTGATCGCGTGGTGAAAAGCCCATCCGGGAAGGGAACGGGAAATTCGTGACAGAACGCACACTCACAGGAAAAACAGCTCTGGTCACCGGCTCGACGGCCGGCATCGGCTACGCCGTTGCTCTGGGACTTGCCCGCGAAGGCGCTCGCGTGTGGATCAACGGGCGCACGCAAGCGCGAGTGGATGCGGCGCTAACGAACATCCGACGCCGCGTTACCGAGGCGAGCCTGGTAGGATTTGCCGGCGACCTGGGCACGGCGGATGGCTGTCAACGGCTGATCCGCGCCTTGCCGTCGGTGGACGTCCTCGTCAACAACCTCGGCATCTTCGAGGCGAAACCATTTGAGGAAATACCGGATGCCGACTGGTTGCGACTATTCGAGGTGAACGTGATGTCGGGCGTACGGCTGAGCCGGGCGTACCTGCCCGGAATGAAACAGCGCAATTGGGGCCGCATCGTGTTCATCTCGAGCGAGAGCGCCGTGCAGATCCCCGCCGAGATGGTGCATTACGGAATGACCAAGACTGCGCAGGCGGCCATCGCTCGTGGTCTTGCGGAAGGATGCGCCGGAACGAATGTCACGGTGAACAGCGTGCTGGCCGGTCCAACGGCGTCCGAAGGCGTGACTACATTCGTGGCCGATCTGGCGCGCAAACAAAACATCACGCCCGCCGAGTTCGAGAAGCAGTTTTTCCAAACCATGCGACCAACCTCTCTGCTCAAGCGGTTCCTCAAGCCCGAGGAGGTCGCCAGCGTTGTCGTCTACGTGTGCTCACCCGAAGCTTCGGCGGTCAACGGCGCAGCGGTTCGTGCCGAAGGGGGCGTGGTGAAAGGCGTACTCTAAACAGAAATCAACCAGGAGAAATCGAAAATGAAACGTAAGGCGTCAGCCATATGGACCGGTGGACTGAAGGACGGAAAGGGTGCGATCTCGACCGAGAGCGGGGTGTTGAAAGACACGCAATACTCATTTACCACGCGGTTTGAGAATGGGATCGGAACCAATCCCGAGGAACTGATTGCCGCGGCACACGCGGGCTGTTTTAGCATGGCGCTGTCGGCGCAGCTCGGTGGCGCAAATCTCCGGCCCGAACGGATCGCCACGACCGCGACCGTGACACTGGAGAAACTGGATGTTGGTTGGACGTTGAGCGCGGTCCATTTGGATGTCTCGGCGAAGGTCCCCGGGGCGAGCGCGGCTGCATTCGAAACGGCGGCAAAGAATGCCAAGGCGGGCTGTCCGATTTCACGCGTATTGAATGCCACGATCACGATGGACGCGCGGCTGGAGACGTGAGCCGTCGGAAACCGGGCCGGGCCCGTTTGCATCCAATGAGTCGTTATGATTGCGATGCGAAAAAGCGAAGAACGAGGGCGCACACAAATCGATTGGCTGGATAGTCGTCACACGTTTTCGTTCGGCGAGTACTACGATCCGCGACACATGGGGTATCGGACCCTGCGCGTCATCAACGATGATCGGGTCGCGCCCGGCGGCGGGTTCGGCACACATCCACACCGCGACATGGAGATCGTCACGATCGTCCTCGACGGCGCCCTGGAGCACAGGGACAGCCTGGGCACGGGGTCGGTCATTCGTCCCGGCGACGTGCAACGCATGAGCGCTGGCGCGGGCATTCGTCACAGTGAATTCAATCATTCCGAGACCGAGGCTGTGCATTTTCTGCAAATCTGGATCCTGCCTGATCGCAGGGGATTGGAACCGAGCTACGAGCAAAAAACGTTTGCCACGGGGCAACGGAACGGCGGATTGACGCTCGTTGCGGCGCCCAAGGGCGGGAACGGCGCGCTGACGATTCATCAGGACGTCAATCTGTACCTCGCGTCGTTGAAGGCCGGTACGACGGTCAGGCACTCGTTGAAGGCTGGCCGACATGCCTGGGTCCAGGTAGCGACCGGGGCCGCCACCTTGAATGGTGAACTTCTACAAGCGGGCGATGGAGCGGCGATTGAGAACGAACCGACTCTGGAACTTGGCGCCTCGAAATCGGCCGAGGTTTTGGTGTTTGATTTGGCGTGAAGTTCGTGCCACACTGACCGCGAAGGGACGCAGAACCTTACGACCGACGAGATACAGACACCATTGTAGAAGGAGGCTCACGCCCACCATGAGAATCATTCGCATCATTGGCGCCATCGCGGCTGTCCTGCTCATCAACGCGACGGCGCGGGCATTGGACACGTACAAAGTCGATCCGGCCCACAGCTCGATCGGCTTTTCGATCGACCATATGGTGATCGACACCGTGCACGGACGGTTTCGGCAATTCCAGGGTTCGATCACGGTCGATCCCGATAACGGCAACGCGCTCAAACAAGCCAGCGCGACCATCCAAACGGCGAGCATCGACACGGATGTCGAGCGCCGCGACACCCATTTGCGGAGTCCCGATTTCTTCGACGCGGAGAAATATCCGACCATCACCTTTGAAACCACGGGCGTGTCTGGCCAGACGCTGACGGGCAAGTTCACCATGCACGGCGTGACGAAAGAGATCTCGCTGCCGTTCACGATCAAAGGCCCGATCAAGGACCCGATGGGCAACGTGCACCTCGCGCTTCAAGCCAAAACCAGGCTCAATCGCAAGGACTATGGTATCTCGTGGAACAAGACTCTCGACGCGGGCGGCTTGATGCTCGGCGAGGACGTCGACATCGAGATCAATGGGTCCTTCGTGAAACAAGCGGGTGAAAAGTAATCGAATCCGATGGCTGAGCCGGTTGATTTTACCGACCGCTATCTACGCGGGGAAACGCCCTGGGACTCTGGCAAACCCAGTAGGGAATTGCTCCGCGTCCTCGCCGAAGGGAAACTGACGGGCCGGACCGTTCTGGAGTTTGGCTGCGGGACCGGAACGAATGCCGTTGAACTCGCGCTTCGCGGATTCGTCGTGACTGCTGTTGATATCGCTCCGCCCGCAATTGAGATCGCGAAGGACAAGGCGCATGCGGCCGATGTCACTGTCGACTTCCGTATTGCCGACGTGCTGCAGGACAATCTCGGCAGGCCGTACGATATCCTGTTTGATCGCGGCGTGTACCACTGTTTGCGGACCGTTGACCTGGAACGGTTCCAGGAGTTTCTCCGCCGATCCACCCATGCCGGCAGTTGGTGGTTGAGCCTGGACGGCAACGCCAAGGAGGACACCGACCCCGGTCCTCCCGTTGTCACGGAGAGCGAGATTCATGCGGAGCTCGGACCGTTGTTCGAGATCGTGGAACTTCGCGAGTTTCGATTTGAGACCAACAAATCGGATTTCCGTCCGCTCGCGTGGTCTATTCTCCTGCGCCGAAAGTAAGATCGATCTGATGCGTCCGCTCCCCCGCGCCTTCTACGATCGCGACACGATCCTGGTCGCCAGAGAACTGCTGGGGAAATACCTGGTGCATGGGGAGAAGGGCATCGAACGCGTCGGCCGCATCGTTGAGGTCGAGGCATACCTCGGTCCCCATGATCTGGCCGCGCATTCGGCCCGCGGGTTGACGGAACGCACGAAAGTCATGTTTGGTCCACCGGGTCGCGCCTACGTCTACATGATTTACGGAATGTATTACTGCATGAATGTGGTGACGCAAGCCGAAGGCCACGCCTCGGCGGTGCTGCTACGGGCGGTCGAGCCGGTGAAGAACGTCACTGGGAAAACACAGGGCCCCGGGCTGCTCTGCCAAGCGATGGGGATAGATAAGGGCCTCAATGACCACGATTTGCTCAGCGATGATTTCTACATCGCGGCGCCGAACAAATCGGAGACATTCGCCATTGTGAAGCGTCCGCGCGTTGGCGTGGATTATGCCAAACACTGGGCCAAGCGCCACCTGCGTTTCTACATCAAGGGCAACCCGTTCGTGTCGCGCCCCTGACCAATCCGCAGCGAGGAACTACCAGCCGAACTGGCGTTGGTAGCCCTTGTCCCAGCGCGAGAGCACGAGTTTCTGACGCGTGTAGAACATCACGCCTTCGGTGCCCTGCACGTGGAGGTCCCCGTAGAACGAGCGGTTCCATCCTGAAAACGAGAAGACCGCCATGGGCGCCGGCACGCCGATGTTGACGCCGATCATCCCGCATTGCACGCCGCGCGCGAAATCGCGGGCGCATCGGCCGCTGCTGGTGAAGATCGTGGCGCCGTTGCCGTAACCGCTGCGATTGGCCCATTCGATGGCCTCTTCCAACGACTTCGGGCGCAACATGGTGAGGACCGGGCCGAAGATTTCTTCGCGGGCGATCTTCATGTCGGGATTTGCGTTATCGAGCAAGGTCGGGCCGACAAAAAAGCCGCGCTGATTCGTCAGCGCTCGTCCGTCGCGGGCGAGCGTTGCGCCTTCACCAAGACCGGTGTCGATGTACTTCCGAACGCGGTCCCGAGCCGCCTCATCGATCACCGGACCCATCTGGGCCGACGGATCGTCGGACGTGTTCCCCACCTTCAACGCATCGATGGCCTCCACGACACGACGTTGCAGACCGTCAGCAGCCTCGCCCACTCCCACGAGCAGTGATCCCGCCATGCAACGCTGGCCGGCGCAACCGTAGGCCGAGCCCATGATGGCGCGCAACGTCGGATCGGGATCGGCATCGGCCATGACCACGAGGACGTTCTTGGCGCCGCCGGCTGCCTGCACTCGTTTCCCGTGCTGACAGCCGAGCGTGTACACATGTTGCGCCACGCCGGAAGAACCGACAAAACTGACTGCGGCGATATCCGGATGCGTGCAAATCGCGTCCACGACTTCGCGCCCGCCATGCACCACGTTGAGCACGCCCTCGGGCAGGCCGGCTTCCAAAAACAATTCCGCCAGCCGCAAGGCCGTCAGCGGCACTTTCTCACTCGGTTTGAGGATGAAGGTATTGCCGCAAGCGATCGCGAGCGGGTACATCCACATCGGCACCATTGCCGGAAAATTGAACGGTGTGATGCCGGCGCAAACCCCGATCGGCTCGCGCGTGGTCAGTCCGTCGATTTCCTGGGCGATCTGGGGGACGATCTCGCCCTTGAGCAGATGCGCAATCCCGCACGAAAGCTCGACGACCTCCATCCCGCGTTTCACATCGCCGCGGGCTTCGTCGAGGGTCTTGCCGTTTTCACGCGTGACCAGCTTTGCCAGCTCGTCAAAGTGCGCAGACAGAAGCGAGCGGTACTTGAACATGACATCGGCTCGGGCCGGCGCGGGCGTATTCGACCAGGAGACGAACGCGCGTTTTGCCGCCTCAACGGCCTGGTCGACAATTCCCGCTCCGCAGATGGGCGTGAGAGCGATCGTCTCGCCCGTGGATGGGTTATGGACGTCAGTGAATGCGCCGCCGTCTTGCGCCAACCACTGTCCGCCGATCAGGACCGGAACATCGCCACGCGTCAGAACTGAAGCCGTCATCGCCGTAATTCTCCTTGACAATATCTACGGCTGAATTTCAAGGGACTCAAGCGAAACCAAGAAGATTTCGACATTTATTGCGAACGGGCGACCCAACGCACCAACAGTACTTCAACCCATTTGTGCACAACTGGTTACACAACAGCTTCGGCTGACGACTGCGACATGGCAGCGCGCTTGCGCTGGGTGGCATTGAGGATTCGCTTGCGGAGACGGAGGTTTTTCGGGGTGGCTTCGACGTATTCGTCCGCGGCGATGTATTCGAGCGCGCGTTCCAGGCTCATCCTCAGCGGGGTTTCGAGTTGAATCCCCTTCCCTTCACCCACGCTGCGCATATTGGTCAGATGCTTGGTCTTGGTCGGATTGACGGGCATGTCTTCCGCGCGCGGGTTTTCGCCGACGATCATACCTTCGTAGACCTCTTCCTGCGGACCGACAAACAGCCGGCCGCGCTCCTGAATGTTGTTGAGCGCCCACGCGGTGGCGATGCCGGTCTCCATCGAGACGAGCGTGCCCGTCAGCCGCGTGGTGATCTCGCCACTGAACGGTTCGTAGCTTTTGAACATATGACTCATCACGGCGCGACCGCTGGTGATGTTGACCATGTCGGTCTCCAAGCCGATCAGGCCGCGGGTCGGGATGGTGCATTCGAGGCTGACGCCGTGCGGGTGATGCTGCATGTTGGTGATCTGAGCTTTGCGCCCCGCGAGATTCTGCATCACGTCGCCGAGAGACTCATTGGGCACTTCGATCCACAACGACTCGAACGGCTCATGCGTCTTACCGTTGACCTGCTTCAAGATGACCTCGGGCCGCGACACGAGCACTTCGTAGCCTTCGCGCCGCATCTGCTCGACGAGAATGGCGATCTGCATTTCGCCGCGGGCATTGACGTTGAAGATATTCGGCGCATCGGTGTCTTCGACCTGCAACGAAATGTTCGTGCGCACTTCCTTGTAGAGGCGCTCGCGAATGTGGCGGGCGGTGACGAATTTGCCGTCCTTGCCCGCGAGCGGGCCGTCGTTGACGGCGAACTGCATCTGGATCGTGGGTGGATCGAGTTCGGTCCACGGAATCGGGTCGCGATCCTCGCTATCGCAGAGGGTTTCCCCGATGGCGAGTTCCTCGAACCCGGAAATGCCGACGATATTGCCGGCCACGCCGTCGACGATCTCGCCGGACTTGAGTCCGCTGAACTCCCAGACCTTGGTGACATTCGCGCGTTCGCGCTTGCCGTTCTTGTGGATGCAGACGATCGAATCGCCCACTTTTACGTGACCGCCGGTGATCTTGCCGATGGCGATGCGGCCGACGTAATCGCTCCAGTCGAGATTACTGATGAGCATTTCGAACGGCGCCTTGATATTGGCGGCGGGCGCGGGGATGTGCTTCAAAATGGTTTCGAACAGGGGGGTCATGCCCTTGTGTTTATCGCCGAGCTTTTTCAGGGCGTAGCCGTCGCGGGCGCTGGCGTAAATGAACGGCGCATTGAACTGGTCCTCGGAAGCGTTGAGTTCCAGCAACAGCTCGAGCACTTTATCGTGGACCTTGTGCGGGTCGGCGTGTTCGCGGTCGATCTTGTTGATGACCACGATGACCTTCAAACCGTGGCCGAGGGCTTTCTTCAGCACGAAGCGCGTCTGCGCCTGGGGTCCGTCAAAGGCGTCGACGAGCAGCAGGACGCCGTCGACCATCCCGAGGATGCGTTCGACTTCGCCGCCGAAATCGGCGTGGCCGGGGGTATCGACGATATTGATCGTGTGGCCGCCCCAGTGGACGGAGGCGTTTTTGGCCTTGATGGTGATCCCCTTCTCTTTTTCGAGGTCCATTGAGTCCATGGCGCGCTCTTCCATGGCCTGATTGGCGCGGTACACCCCGCCCTCACGCAAGAGCTTGTCCACCAACGTCGTCTTGCCATGGTCGACGTGGGCGATGATGCCGATATTACGAATCTTTTCGTTCATTTTGGGTCCGAGCAGAATATACCTCGGCTCCGAAGGCGGGACAATCTAGTGAATTTTGGGAAAAAAGCAAGGCATTTGGCGAAGGCCCGGCCGGGCTACGTCTCCAACGGCGACGACGTTGAACAGCCAAACGTGAATGATCCGTCTCCTAGGGGAATACAAACACTTGGTACTGTATATAGGAATACGGGTTGCTGAACTGGAATGTCCTTACAAGTTCAGCGCCAACCGGCATCGGAATGTTGTCGGGTACTCCGACGATTGTCGTGCGTCTGTCTCCAGATCTGTAGTAATACCTGCTGCTGCGCAGCAGCAGACCCGGCTCGGCCGCATGGCCGTCATATAACCTCACGTTGCGGGTGGGAAAACCCGTTCGCTGGTAGATGAGCGGATCAATCCTGCCAAAAAACAATACGTAGGCATACAGTTGCGGCTTGAGTTTTGCGTCGACGTCCGTCCCATAGGGAGAGCCGGTCGAGGGGGAGATATACAGCACTTGATTGGTGGAGAGGCGCCCAAAGCAGTACTCCAGCGCGTCGGTCAGTTCAGTCTGTAATGCCTGAGAATCCCGGGTTTGGTACGCGCCGAAATAATCCCGCATATACAGTGTGATCTCCACAGTCCCCGCGCAGGCGATCATCAGAAGCAGCATTCGCCAGGGGCGGCGTCGCTGCCAGCACCATTGAGCGCCGAGGGCCGCCAGCATCAACCAGAAAACCGCCGCGTAGACGGAGTTCGTGCTCTGCTCCTGATCCAGCGTGAGGGCGGTGGACACCGGGGAAGCCAGCAGGCCGACCAGGATGACCCGGTGCGAGAGGGACTGTCGCCAATGGCGAATCGAAACATACAGCCCGGCGAGGATCAATGGCGCCAGGCACCAGTATAATTCCCCCCCATGCCCCGTATGATGGCGTCGTTCCTGGTCGCCCGAAACAAACAGAAACTGCGGACTGAAGTAGCCGCAATAATGCCGAGCGATACGCGCGATTGCCTCCCGCAGCGAAGACGCCTCTCGGGTGATACTTACCTGCTGAAACCGCGCCACCAACCCGATCGGAGACCGCAGAACGCTAACGATCAGAGGCAACAGGACAATCAGGCCAGCAAGCAACATCAATCGCAGCAACCGCCAGTGAGGAACCAATCGACGCCCGAGCGCCGCAGCACAACCGATGGCCAGCAGCATGAGCACTGGCTGGACGCTCTGTTGCGCGTAGAAAGCAAGTGCCCAGACAACTCCCGCGAGCACCGCCCGCCATCTTGATTTCTCAAGCAACGCGGAAGCTGTTAGGGCAAGACCTGTAACCAGAGCCACCAGCGCGAACATACGCCCCGTATACGTACAACTTCGACTCGCTGGAAAAGCCCAAGGAATCACCGAGAGCATGAAGCCACCGGCCAAGGCCAGTGGCGCCTCAAACCGCCAGCGACGCAGCAGCAGGTAGAATGCGGCGCACGCCAGCAGGGCATACAGGCCGCCCGGCAAACGCGCTGCCCACTTCTCAGGGCCAAATTCCCGGATAGGAATCAGCAACGAATAGATTTCAGCGGGATCGTAATAGACGTCCATTACGCCCCGGAAATACATCGGCCATCGCGTTCCGTACTCGTCCGCCCCCGTCTGCGCGATGCAATACGCGTTGTAGGCGATCGAACACTCGTCGACGGCGAACCCGCGCGGAGCCGAGGCAATCCGCCAGAAGTGCAGAAACACGGCCAGACTGACGGCCATCACCAGCGCGAACGCGAATAAGAATTTCCTGATCGTCGTCGGTAGCATTGGCCTTTTTCTCGAGCCCACAGGCTACACATAATTCGTCTGGTACCCAAGGTTCAAATCGGCCGGCGCCCAAGGAGCCGGGGCACATCTGCTTGCGAGGGAAAGGCGGTGCTGCGGACAACCCGGCCCTTGGACTGGGCGTGTTGAAGGTTTGTGATTGCGCGGAAAGGCGCGGGGCGGGAGGTGGAATCGGGCGAATCTTGAGACTGTTAGCATTCTCCGGCCTGTCACCCTGAACGAAGTGAAGGGTTTCCGTCGTTTCCGGCTTGGCAGTACAGACCAAAGACAGAGATTCTTCGCTTCGCTCGGAGATGACAAAGGCTTAAGAACTGGTGGCAGTATCCACTTCAGAATCGCCGTAGAGATTTTTTAGTTGACTATTGTATCGTCTGTCGATAGCCTGTTGGGCGATGGTGGGGATTTGAATGGTGAAGTTCTTTGAAATAGGGGAGCAGGAGGGGATGCGGCTCGGCGGGAGCCTCGCCCTCCAACGACCCGATTTATTGCGACAGAGCCGGGCCTGAGGCAGGCAAGCGCCGTGGCTGCGACAATAGGCCGGGGCGTGGGAGCCAACCCCTGCGAGGGCCCCCCCCTACTTCTGCGAAACGAAGCCAATGGTTTTGGGGTGTTATGCACCATGGAGAAGCTTGAGGGACAATCGGTTACGGATTAACGTGTGCCATTTTGACACTTGGCTTCGTTTGGCTTCGTTTTGGGGTTTAGAGGGGGTTTGGAGACGCGGAATGGTGCTAAAGCGCGTAGAAAATGTCAGGTTGGGGCCAGGCCAAGGTCGTCACCGGAGGTATCGATGGGGGGAGCACCTGACGGGACGCGCTCATTAGATGGTGCTCAAAGTCCCCGTCGCACCGACTTCGAGGCGAGATCGCACCGCGAATAGAATTCTGCTTGCAGATCCGTCGCAGGTCTCGCGGACTCGGCTCCGCGGCTATGATTTAGTGGACACGATGGAGCGGGTCCCTCCGAATTCGGCATACAGACCGAATTTGACAATCGTGGATTGGGGGGATAGCATGGGGCCGCATTCCGTAAAGATCCTGGTTGGGGACGTAGCTCAGTTGGGAGAGCGCCTGAATGGCATTCAGGAGGTCGAGGGTTCAACTCCCTTCGTCTCCACCAACCACTTACGGAGAGTTGGCGGGGCAAAAACTGCTTTACAAGACTGCACTCGCGCCGCTAAACTCACGGCTGTATAACACTTGAAAGGCGTGAAGATTCGGTAATGATTGCGACGGCAAAAAAGACGGAAGTCACCAAACAGTTTCAGCTTCACCCGAAAGACACTGGTTCGGCGGATGTGCAGGTTGCGTTATTGACCTCACGGATCAACGAGTTGACGCAGCATCTGCAATCGCACGTGAAGGATCACAGCTCGCGGCGCGGGCTGTTGAAGATGGTAGGGCAACGGCGTCGGCTGCTCGATTATTTGAGCCACACCGACACGAAGCGCTACCAGGAACTGATCAAGAAACTCAACCTCAGAAAGTAACGTTAGGAAAGGCGATTGCCCCGGCACGCATTGGAAGGATTGATGGATTGATGCCCGCCTGTTCCCGCGGCGGCGCGGGCGGACATCATTCCATTAATCCGATACCTGCCGGGCGGTCGGAACTTACATGGCTCATACTGTAGTCCGTGCCCCCGTTGGGGACAAAGATCTCATTTTCGAAACCGGCAAGATCGCGAAGCAGGCGGATGGCGCCACAATTGTCACTTGCGGCGAAACGGTCGTGATTGTGACCGCGGTGGCCAGCGCCTCGACCCGCGATGAACTCGACTTTTTCCCGCTGACGGTGGATTACCGCGAGAAGGCCGCGGCGGCCGGCCGATTCCCCGGCGGCTATTTCAAGCGCGAGGGGCGCCCGACCGAGAAGGAGATTCTCACGGCGCGCATGATCGATCGCCCGTGTCGCCCGCTGTTCCCCGAAGGTTTTTACAACGACACGCAAATCATGGCCATCGTGCTGAGCGCCGATGCGGAGAACGACCCGGACATGCTCGCCATCAACGGCGCGTCCGCGGCGCTATCGGTTTCGGACATTCCGTGGCACGGCCCCGTCGCCGCGGTGCGCGTGATTCGCGTAAACGGCGAGTTCCTTGCGAACCCGACGCACACGCAGCGCAAGGACAGCGATCTGGATCTCGTGTTCGTCGGCAACGATAAAGACCTCGTGATGATCGAGGGCACGGCCAATGAGATCAGCGAAGCCGACATGATGAAGGCGATCGAGTTCGCCCACGGCGAGGCGAAGAAGATCATCGCAGCCATCCACGAGCTGGCGCAAAAGGCCGGCAAGCCGAAGCGGGACGTGAAATTGTACATGGCGCGACCGGAAGTGGTCGCCGCCGCGCGCGGTCTCGTCGGCAGCCAGGTGCTCGGCGCGATTCTGACCCCGGGCAAACTGGCCCGCGAAGCCGCGGTGCGAGCCTGCAAAGAGAAGATGACCGAAGGGCTCAAACAGAAGTTTGCCGATGTGACCGATTTTGAGATCAACGATTCATTTTATCGGATCGAGTCGGAAGCGGTGCGCGGTTCGATTCTCAACAGCAACAAGCGGCCTGATGGCCGCGGCGCGCGCGATCTCCGGCCGATCACGTGCGAGGTGGGCCTTCTTCCGCGCACGCACGGATCGGCGGTTTTCCAACGCGGTGAAACGCAGGCGATGGTGCTGACCACGCTCGGCTCCAAGTCGGACGTGCAAGAGATGGATGCGTGGACCGGCGGCGATACGGAAAAGCGGTTCATCCTGCATTACAATTTCCCGCCGTTCAGCGTCGGCGAGACGGGGCGGACAGGCTCGCCGGGGCGGCGCGAGATCGGACATGGCGCGCTGGCGGAGCGGTCGGTCGAACCGATGGTTCCGTCCGAGATTGACTTCCCCTACACCATCCGCGTGACCTCCGAGATCATGGAATCGAACGGCTCGACGTCGATGGCCTCGGTGTGCGGCGCGACGCTGTCGTTGATGGATGCGGGCGTGCCGATGAAGGCGCCCGTGGCGGGCATTTCGATCGGCTTGATCACCGATGAGAAGACCGGCAAGTCGGTCACGCTTACCGATATTCTTGGTTCGGAAGATCATTTTGGCGACATGGATTTCAAGGTGGCCGGCACCGCCAACGGAATCACGGGATTCCAGACGGACCTCAAGCTGCACGGCCTGAGTTTTGAATTGGCGAAGCAGGCGTTTGAACAGGCGAAGGAAGCGCGGCTGATCATCCTCGGCAAGATGGCCGAAGCCATCAAGGCGCCGCGCACCGAGTTGTCGAAGTACGCGCCGCGCATCACGGCGATCCACATCAATCCCGAGAAGATCGGCGCGGTCATCGGGCCGCAGGGCAAAGTCATCAAGGGAATCGTCGAAGCCACCGGTTGCCAGATCGACATCGAAGACGACGGCACGATCCACATCTTTTCGACCGACGGCGAGGCCGCGGAGCGCGCCATCGAGCAGATCAAGGCGATCACGGCGGAAGTCGAGGTCGGCAAGATCTATCGCGGCAAGGTGGTTGGGATCAAGGAATTTGGCGCGTTCGTGGAAATTCTCCCCGACAAGGACGGCTTGTTGCACATCAGCGAGATTGCGGATCACCGGATCAAACAGGTTGAGGAAGTGCTGAAGCTCGGGGATGAAACCTGGGTCAAAGTGCTGGGAATCGATGACCGCGGGCGCGTGAAGCTGAGCCGCAAAGCCGCTCTTGCCGAGAAGGACGCGGACGCCAAGACCAAGACGTAGTATTCGTCGGCGAACGATTGCGCGCGCGCGAGGCCCATTTCTCCTCGCATTTGAGGGGAAAATGGTTGCCATCCCGGTTCCGACTTCCTATAAATCGACGCCGACGATGGTGTCAGCGTATCCAACAGGAGGTGGACCGCATGCGTGCCCGATTTGATCGACCGTCTCGAATTGTCTCCCAAGCCTTTTGGACGCTGCTAACAGCGGTCGCCGCGATGGGTTTGACCGCTGACCTTTTTGGGCAGGACGCCGGTGCGATGGATTCGGTCAAGACAAAGACCGTTTGGGAAATGCTCCATGCAGGCGGACCCATCCTGCTCATTCTGGCGGTGCTTTCGGTCGTCACGTTGACGCTGATCGTCGAGCGATTCCAGTTCTACCGCAGCGTTTCGGGGAGCCCGGGCGAGTTGCTCCACCGGATCAAACAGGGCGCGACCTTGTCCGACATGTTTCGGGCCACCAATGATGTCGACACCATCGCCGGGCGGGTCATGCGTGTCACGATTCAGGCCGCGCGCGATGGCTACAAGCCGGATGAGATCGAAGATCTCGCCCAAAGCGCCATGACCAAGGAACAGATCTCCCTCGAAAAGAATCTTCCCTTGCTGGATTCAATGGTCACAATGTGTCCGCTGCTCGGGTTGCTGGGCACGACCCTCGGAATGATCCACTCGTTCAGCATTGTCGCCGCCCTTGGGATGAGCGACCCGACGAAACTGGCCGGCGGGATTTCCGAGGCCCTGATCAACACGGCGGCGGGGCTCGCCGTGGCCATCCCCGCATTGTTCGCCTACAACTATTTCTCCGGCACGAAAGAGGCCATCCTCATGAATATGGAGAAGAGCCTCACGGAATTGATTGTGCTCCTCAAAGCTCCCATTCCGCAGTAGGCGTGGCCGATGAAGGTCAAGCGTCGCAACATCCGGCGGGCGCGCATCGAGATCATCCCGATGATCGACACGATCGTGATCCTGCTGATCTTCTACATGAGCTTCTCGCGGTTTGCGGAAGCCGAGCGCGCCGCGGGGATCAAATTGCCGATCGCGCTGGAGGGCGATTCACTGGAGAAGCGGCCAAACCAGATCATCGTCAATATGATCGCCTCGGGCAACGTAACAATCGACGGACGAGCCTATTCCATCAGTGACCTGCCGGAGTTACTCCGCCGCCTGAAAGCCAATCGTCCGAACTTCAATTCGGTGATTCTTCGCGGCAGTCGCACGATGACCTACCAGGACCTCAGCGCGTTCATGGTGGCCTGCTCCAAAGCCGGCATCGCCGACATTACCTTTGCGACAGTCGACAAATGAAGCTGGAACGTCGAGTTCTGAGGCGGGCGCGCATCGAGATCATTCCGATGATCGATACGATCCTCATGCTGCTGATTTTCTATATGAGCTTCTCGACGTTTGCCAGGCGTGAGAAACGGTTTTCCACAAAGCTGCCGACAGTTGGCGCGGCGACCGCTCCCACACAGGTGCCCCTGGACATCCTGCTCCACGTGAAGGATCGCAACATCATCCTCGTCAACAATTCTGCGTCCTATGATGTGGACGGCCTTCGCGATGCGATGGCGCAACTGAGCGCCGTCGGACAGGACACCACGATTGTCATCGAAGCGGAGCCGGACACGAGTTATCAGGACATCGTCAGCATTCTGGACGCGTGCGCACAGGCGCATCTTTCGAAGGTTGCGTTGCGTCCCTTATCCGGCAAGATGGCATCGTCTCGATGAATTCAACGCCCCGCACACGCCCCGTCTCGCTGCTGTTGGCCATCCTGCTGGCAGTCGTACCCACGGGACAACAGTCGCGGGGCGAGGAACCGCAATCTGCGTCCGTCCGCGCCTTTCAGAGTGCTGCCGCGCTCTACGATAGCGGCAAAGTCGCCGAGGCACTGACGGCTCTTCATTCTTTCGAAGCACAATACCAATTCAGCGCGGCGGTCCCACAGGCGATCTACCTTCAGGGACTATGCTGGGCGAGACTGCACAAGTGCCGCGAAGCCATCAACACATTCGAGCGATTGCGGAAGGGGTATGGCTCCGCCCCGGTGATCCCCGAGGCGATTTTGAAACAGGCCGAGTGTAATCAAGAGCTGAAGAACTATCCGACCGCGCTGGAGTTGTACCGGGAATTTGAGTCGACCTATCCGAGGCACAGGCTGCTTTCTCAAGCCGTGCTGGGTGAGGCGTGGGCCAACCTACAACAGGGCGATGCAGCAGCCGCGCAGGCGATTTTGCAGAGGGCTCTCACGCAATTCGCCGATGATCCAGGGACGATTCTTAGAGTTCGGTTGCTGACCGGCCAGGTCCTGACAGCCGAAAAGCGGTACGACGAGGCCTTTCAGGTCTACAAAAACGTCACGACGGAGGAATACGATAGCCGCGCTTCCGATGCCTTCTTTCTCGCGGGCGAGTCCTTCTTCGATGCAGGACGATGGACCGAGGCCATCGAGTGCTATCGACGCGTGCAGCCCAGGGCCGCCTTGATCGCACATCTACAGGAGCAAATTGAGGCTCTTGAGAATCGGCAAACGAACTCGGTCCGTCAGGCGGCGGTTGCCGCTTCTGAACACGAGATTAATGATCTGCGCGAACGCTTGACTCGATGTGAAGACGGCCCCGATTTTGGCGCATCGGCACTCTACCGTATCGCCAGTTGCCACGAGTCCCTTGGGCATATCAATCAGGCACTGGCCGCCTACAGCCAGTTCCTCTCCCGTTACCCGACCGACAAGGTTTCGGAAGAAGCCCGGGTCGGACTGATCCGAACGCTGGTCGCGGGCCGTCAATTCGCGGACGCTGTCGCGGCAGCAACCGACTTTCAGGCCCGTTACCCAAGCAGCTCGTTTGGCGCGGATGTCTCGCTGCTTGAGGCTGAAGCCCTTCTCGCATCGGGCAAAACCACCGAAGCGCTTGTTCGCTTCGAGAAACTGGCAGCGACGAATCCCCCGCTGCCCATTCTTGAGACGGTGGAATTTCACATTGGTGCATGCTATTATTCTTTGCGCGAATTCGATCGCGCACGGGACAGTTTCCAAGCTTTCGTTCGCGATCATCCCGACAGCGCAATCGTGCCCGATGCCTTGTTTCGCTTGGGACGATGTTACGTGGAGCTGGCCCAGGACATGACCGATTCTGCCGTCGTCAGCACCAACCTCACCGCCGCAGTCGCCACGTACGAACAGTTGCGCGAGCTTTATCCGACGAATGCCACGATCCGCGAAGTCACATTCCAATTGGGCTATCTCAACGCTTCCCTTGCGAGCGGAGATCGTGATTCAGCGGGCGATTCGGCAAGCAAGATCTGCCATGCCGATGCGGTGAAGTTCTTTGGCGAATTTGTCAATCGCTGGGCCGACGATGCCCTGGTTCCGGAGGCAATGTATCAACTCGGGCGCAACGAATATGCACTCGGGCGATTCGATGATGCCCTCGGCTCATTTGAGCACCTCGTACGGAGGTTCCCCGATACGCGCTTTGCTCCGCTTGCCTTCTTTGAGATAGCCCGGTGTTATGGAGCCGAGAACAAGAACACGGACATGGTCATGCAGCTCCACGAGTTCGTGGCTCGTTATCCCACGCAATCGCTCGTTGGCACGGCGCTGTACGCCATCGGACGGCAATTGGAGCACGAATCAAGGACAGATCAGGCGATTACGGCGTACCGCGATGTGATCGCCCGGGCTGCATCTGTCGGAGGTACGGCAACGCAGCTTCGTCAGGCAGCCATCGATTCCGAGGTTCGCATAGCCAGTATTCTGGTGGACCGGGGCGATACTGAGAAAGCGGTCACCGATTGCGAAGCTTTCCTTACGCAATTTGGCGATGATCCCGCAGCCGCCAAGGCCATGGTTGCGCAGATTGCAGGCATATACCAATCGGCGCAACACTTTGACGATGGATATGTACGTCTCGACCGTCTTGCCGCTGCCTATTCGCACAACGACGCGGTTCGCGTGGCTGCGATTACAGGCACGATCGAACTTGCCCTGGCAGCAGGCGACCGGCAACGCGCGTACACCGGAGCGTCGCAGTTGCTTGCCGATCCTGAAAAGGATCACCTCTCAGCGCGCAGCTACGTTGCCGTGGGCAACGTCCTTCTCCAACGCGGACAGGCCGCGCAGGCGCGCGAGGAGTACAAAGAATCACTACGCCTCGATCCTGGCGACACGCAACTGACCCCGCTGGCTCGACTGGGTATCGGACGGGCAGATCTCGCCCTGAATCGCCTCGATGAGGCCGATCAAATCTTTCGTCAGATGGTCAATGCGCAGCCGCCGGGCAGTCTGCATGACCGGGCCAATCTGGGGCTTGCAGAAGTTTATCTCGCTCGCGGTGGCGTCGACCCCCAGAGCCCTCATGTCGCGACAGCGATTGAGCTTCTGGCTTCGCTCGTCGCGAATGCGAAGGGCGAAGACTCCGGCGAAGCCGCCTATTTATTGGGCAACTGCTATTTCGCGCTCGGCGGCGCCACGATAACCAACAAGAAGACCGCCCTCGCGTACTATCTCCGGGCATCGCTCGTACTCAGCGGTCCGCACGGCGAAGAAGCAGCATTCCGTAGTGGCGTATGCCAAAAGGCCCTTGGCAATCCGGGCATCGCGCGGCGTGCGTTCGAGGCGTATCTGCGGCGGTTTCCACACGGCCAGTTCGTCGCGGACGCGAAGAAAGAATTGGAATCCCTGCCCGCGCGGTCGCCCGGCTCCTGAGCCATGAGATCGATCATCAAATTACTTTCATGGCTCGCTGCGAATACACGGCTTCTCTATTGTTTCCTTCTCGCTCTGCTGATCCATGTCGTGTTGATTGCTGCGTTCGGCTGGATGAGCTTTGGTGCCGTCCGTTCGAGGACGGTCGCCCTATTCGATGCGAGCACGGTCCCTCTCCCATCGCCAAACCAGGGCCCAGCCACCCCCACCACCGCCGATCGTGACGGCGATAACTCGATTGTCGGCGCTGGCGGCGGAGCGGGCGGGCAAGGGCCCGGAGGCATGCCCACCACGGCTGGCGGCAGTTCGCTCGAAGCCTACCAAGCCCACCTGGCTGCGTTGTCGTCACAACCCGGTCCGGACTCCGTCAATGATGTCATCGGCATCGTGCATGGCGAAGCCGCCGCGCTCGAGCGACCCGAGGGTGGTCCCTCCGACATCGGTATGACAACCGGTAGCGGACTTGGTGGCACCGGGATCGGCGCGGCGGGAGTCAAAGGACCCGGGGGTGGTATGCTTGGTTTCAGAATGGGTGTCAAGCCCGGCGGCAATCTCAACCAATCCAGCAGCAGTGACACCGAACGCGCGATCCTGACGGCGTTGCGATGGCTCGCGGCGCACCAAGCGGAGAACGGTTCCTGGAACTGCGGCAGAAGCGCCTTGGCAGGCACGGCATTGGCAACGCTCGCGTTCCTTGGACACGGCGAGACGCCCGATTCCCCCGAATTCGGCGGCGTAATCGGCAAAGCGCTCGAGTATCTGGCCTCACACGTCGGAAGCGACGGTCTGATCTCCGAGTCCTCAGCCGACTACATCGGCAGTGACGCGCAAGGCATGGTGACTCTCGCGATGGCGGAGGCTTATAGGGTAACGCCGTCGCCGGCGCTGCGCGATCCATTGGAACGCTCGGTCCGCGCGATCATCCGCGCGCAATCCGCTCCCAAGGCCCGCGAACAGCACGTCGGCGGATGGCGCTATCGTCCCACCTCCGACGACGCGGATGTCTCGGTCACTGGTTGGATGATCCTGGCATTGACGTCCGCCAAAGCGGTTGGCGTTGCGGTCCCGCCGGAGGTGGGCGACAAGGCCGCACAGTTCCTGTGGAACATGTACGACACGCAGAACCCGGGTTTCGGTTATCAGAGCCCGGAGCGTTCGCCCTCCATGACGGCCATTGGGGTGCTTTGCGAACAGCTCCTCGGAAACGGGAACGACCCGCGAATCACAACTTCACGTGACTATCTCCGCGAGCAGAAGGCCGAGTGGGACAAGACCCGGGGCGACTATGTTCTTTACGGCTGGTTTTACATCACGCAGGCAATGTCCCAGGCTGGCGGTTCCTATTGGAAACCGTGGGAGGAGCAAATCCGCGATGTGCTTCTCAAAGAGCAACGCAGTGACGGGCGTTGGATGCCTCCCCCGAACAGCACGATGGAAATGAGAGACCTCGCGGCCACCCCAGCGTACGCTACTGCGCTTGGAGCACTAATCCTGGAAACGACACCTGCCGCCCCGCCGGGGGTGCCAGCAGACGGGAAGACCGCGTCGCCGAGATAGATCTTGCGAAGGTAGCGCCTAGGGTTTGCGCGCACCCGGCTGGCAATCGGGCTTGTCCTTGCCGAGAGGATCTTTTTTCACGGTAATGTTCGCGGCACCGGAAACTTTTTCGCGGTTCTCCGCGATGAACGGCTTCCACTTCTCAGGGACATCGCTTTCCGTAAAGATCGCCTCCACGGGGCAGACCGGCACACACGCGGTGCAGTCGATGCATTCGTCCGGATGAATGTACAACCGATCATCGACTTCGTAGAAACAATTCACAGGACAAACTTCCACGCAATCGGTGTATTTGCAGCCGACACAAGGTTCACACACTATGTGTGCCATATTCTATCTCCTCTTCTTCTTTGAAACCGCGGCGGTGAAACTGAGCACTTCCTTGGTGATATGCTATACTGCGACCGGTGAACATTGCCAAGAGTAAATTGATGGCGCGGTGTCGCACGGTTTTGCAGCGATTGCGCGCCGCCTACCCCGACGCGCGCTGCGCCCTCGACCACAAGAACCCGTTGCAGCTTCTCGTCGCCACCATTCTCAGCGCCCAATGCACCGACCGACGCGTCAACCTCGTTACTCCCGCGCTGTTTCGGCGCTACCGCACGGCGGCGGAATTCGCCGCAGCGAAACCCGCGGAACTTGAAGGCATGATTCGTAGTACCGGGTTCTTTCGCAACAAGGCGCGGTCCATCAAGAAATGCTGCGAAAGCCTCGTCGGGAAACATCAAGGCAAAGTCCCGCAGACGCTCGATGAACTAGTTCAGCTGGACGGCATCGGGCGGAAAACGGCGAACGTGGTGCTCGGCGTCGCGTACCATATGGCGGAGGGCATCGTGGTGGACACCCACGTCTCGCGGCTCTCGCGCCGCATGGGTTTGACGCGACAGACAACGCCGGAAAAGATCGAGCAGGTTCTCATGACGATCGTGCCACGCGCGGATTGGATCGATTTTTCGCATCTGTTGATCTGGCACGGACGCAATCGTTGCACCGCGCGCAAGCCGGACTGCATCCAATGTGAAGTTGCAGATGTTTGTCCAAAGATCGGAGTGAAATTATGAAAGAACTCAGCGAAGGCGACCGGGCGCCGGCATTCAAGGAACTCGGCGAGAACAAAGGTAAAGTTGCTGTCGTCTATTTTTATCCGAAGGACGACACCCCCGGCTGCACGACGGAGGCTTGCGAACTACGCGACGCGCACAAGAAAATCGTCAACAAGAACGCCGTAGTGCTCGGCGTAAGCCCTGATTCGGCAAAGTCACACGAGAAATTCTCCACGAAGTTCGACCTGCCCTTCACGCTCGTGCCGGATGAAAACCACAAGATTTGCGAGGCATATGGTGTCTGGAAAGAAAAGTCGATGTACGGTCGCAAGTACATGGGCGTGGAACGGGCGACTTTCATCGTTGGCGCGGATGGCACCATCAAGAAGATCTTCCGCAAGGTCAAACCGGCCGGTCATGCGGAGGAAGTGCTTGCGGCGATCCCAGGCATGTAGCTGCAGTTGGAGAACGGCGCAAGTTGGTTCTCCTGGCTTACGGCGATCGGTGCGCGTCCTTTACCAGCTTCGCGAACATCTGGGTCTTGCGGAGGAGTTGCGGATCCTTGTCGAGTTCGCTCACGGTTTCCTCGAGACGATACGACCAATTGCCTTCGCTGACGGCGCCGGGGACGTTGAAACGCGCCTCTGAGCCGAAGACGTCGGTGATCATGAACACGGCGAGCCACGAATTTGAATCGAGCACGCCGCGCAGGATGATCCGGTGGATTTCGTCATTGAACGTGCGCGGTGGATCCAGCTTCTCCACGCCGCAATACTTCATCCAGCGCTTCAGTTCCTTGGAGGCCTCCTCGGATGCATGGCGGGCCTTCTCGTCGGCACTGGATTTCCCGGCATCGACCTTTTCCCACAACTCGCGCCACATTTTGGCCAGGGGATCATGGTCATGGGTTGCGGGCGTCGCGAGCGACAGACGCGGATAGGTCTTCCCGTCCACGAATGAATTGTCTTTTTCGCGCAGGAAATGAGGAATTTTGTAGCCCGGGATTTTCAGGCGTTCGAGCGAGACGGGCACGTACGGTGGCACCACACCGAGGTCCTCGGCGACCACGGCGGTTTCGCCCGCCGCTTCCACCACCATCGCCAGCAATTCTTCGCCCTGCTTCTGATTGAACGCCGCGCCTTCGGGCGTGTCGTCGGCATAGGTCTGGAAATGCGGCAAGCGTCCGCCCGTGAGTTTCGCGGCTTCCGACTCGGTCAGTGGCAGGAACCGGGCGTTGTACTTCGGCTGCCAGGGAAACGAGTAGATGCGGAAAAAGCCGAGCACGTGGTCGATGCGGAAGAGATGAAACGCCTTGTGGATGTTGCCGCAACGAATGCGCCACCAATCGTGTTTGCGGGCGCGCGAGACATCCCATTTGTAGAGCGGGATGCCCCAGTTCTGCCCCCATTTCTCGGTGAACGGATCGACCTTGAACGTCTTTTCGGGCGGGGCCCCGCCGCTCCACTCGAGATCGAAGATGGCGCGGTTGGCCCAGACGTCGGAACTGTAGCGATTGACGCCGAAGGGGATGTCGCCCATCAGGAGGACCTTCTTTTGCGTGCCGTACTCCTTGAGATTTGTCCACTGATCGTAGGCGATCCATTGGATGTACGCCCAGAACAGAATCCGCTCAGCGTACTCGTCGCGCTGTTTGGCCGGCAGTGAGAGGAACCACGACCAGGCTTTCTTCGGGTCCTGTCGGTCGAGCGGCCATTCATCCCAGGTCGGCCAGTTGTGATAGTCCTCCATCAGCACGCGGAACATCGCGTAATCGGAAATCCAGTCGCCGTTCTCCACGAGAAACGAGCGGAACGCCTGGCTGCGCTCGGTCGTCTTCTCCCAGTGCTTGGCGAGAAACGAATCGAATGCCGTGCGCAACAAGGCGCGCTTCAATTCCTTGACCTTGGTGTATTTCACGGCGCCGGCGCGCAGGTCTTTCAGCAATGCTGGTGTGACGACTTCTTTGAATTTCGCCGGGGACAAATCCGGGACGTGCGCGGGAGAAACCGCGATGGTCGTTGGCTCAAGCGCCAGCGAACTGATGGCGTTGTAGGGCGAATTATCGTCGCTGGTTTCGTTGATCGGCAGCACCTGGAGCAGGCCGATGCCGTGTTTGTGGCACCAGTCGATCATCTGGCGCACGCCTTCCGTGTCGCCAATGCCGAGATCATCTTCGGTTCGAATCGAGAATACAGGGCAGAGAATGCCGGCCAGTTTTTTGTCAGGAGACAGTTTCATTCGAGGGTCATCGGTATACTTCACGTCGATGCCCGACTGCAAGGATTTCGATTAGCCGCGCGTTGCTCCACTTCAGCAGCAGTTAACGGCCGAGGCCAAGTACAAAGGGCGTCGAACCACCTCATAACGGACCTGAATAAAGGGCTTCGGCAAGTGGAGGAATCGGGCCGTCGTCTCCACTACCAAACGCATTGAACCGGATGCCGGTATCGCCAAAGATCGCACCGAATCGTCTAACAACCTCGGGATTCCGATCTGCCACGTATACCTCCTGGTCATGCCGTCGAGAATTGGAAGCCAAAAAATAGCGCATCTCAAGGTCGGTAGGGGGAAGGGAGTATCCTAAAACGAACACTCTGTCTGCAGCGTGCAGTGCTTCCGCTGCCAGACTCCACAAGCTGTGCATCGTTTGGTGCCCAAGGTATATCGCCTTGTTGAATCGAGGCGGAACGATAAAGTCGTTCATATTCTTGATCATGTCCTGGACGTACAGTGCCTCGTCGATCCAGCTCGCGAAAGAAACGCAGTGGATGCCTTCCGCTTGCGAGGATCCCGCTCTTTCCGCAAACCAGCTTGCCGACCCGTGGAGTTTGAAGAAACTAAATGTTTGTTCTTCTTCGGCGACCATGCGAATGGACTGAAGGGGAATCAACCGCACCGGGTACAGGTTCTCGGAACGTATGTCAAATGACGCCGCGCACCTTTCTATCAGCGTGTCGTAGTTGAGCGTAAGAACAGACGCGCGTGTTGCGTGCCACCAGGTAACCAGACGCCAGAACCACTCAGGTGGCCTCGCCACCATTCGCTCACTAACAAAGAGACGATTTCGGATGGTGCTCAGCATTAGAAGCCCCGTCTGTTTGTTCTTCTCGTTCTCCGCAGTCGTTAACCACGGGTGGTCATCCAACAAGAACGACAGCCAGAGCTCCAAATCTCTCGGAAATAGGCCACACACCGGATGAGATGTGTTATTGGCGATAAGGACTTCTTCAACCTTATCTGCTAATTCGACGAGCAACGGCATTTCCAACTTCATGCCGAGTGAGACAGCCCTCGAAAATCCGGCACCCAAGATGAATACGTCACTCATCTATTTGAGACTGCCAATTGGCCTACATCTTCGCGACTTTCACGTCGAAGATGTCTTTGTCGGCTTTGATCTCGGCGAGGGTGGCGTCGCTCGGGGCACTGTCGAGGTTGAGGACGGTGAGGGCCTGACCGCCGGCCTTGTCGCGGCCGAGGGACATGTTGGCGATGTTGACGCCGGATTTGCCCATGATCGTGCCGATCCACCCGACGATGCCGGGGCGGTCCTTGTTGCGCATCATGAACAGCACGCCCGCAGGCACGGCTTCGGTCGGCATATTGTCGATGCGCACGATCCGGGGATTGTTGGGCGAACCGTAGAACGTGCCGGACAAGCTGGCAACCTGGCCGTCGACGAACGCCCGCACATTGATCAATTCCGCGTAATCGATTGGTTCGGTGCTCTTGACCTCGCTCACGGTGATGCCGAGCGTTTGCGCGATCACGGGGGCATTGACGTAATTCACCTCGCTGCCCTGGGCGTTCTCGAGGAAACCTTTCAAAACGGCGCGGCTGACCGGGCCGCTTTCGATTTCGCCGGCCTTGCCGCAGAACTCGACGATCAGGCGCTCGATGCGCGCGGGGGCGATCTGGGCGAGCAACCGGCCCATTTTCTCGCCGAACGCGAGGTACGGCTGGAGCGCGGCGAGCACTTTCGCATCGAGGGACGGCATATTGACCGCGTTGCGGATCGTGCCGCCGGCCAACACATCGGCCACCTGCTCGGCGACCTCGACGCCGACAGACTCCTGCGCTTCCGTGGTGGAGGCGGCGAGGTGCGGGGTCATCACGACGTGATCGAGTTCGCGCAACGGCAGTTCTTTGGGCGGTTCCTGTTCGTACACGTCGAGCGCGGCGCCGGCGACCTTTCCGCTTTTGACGGCGTCGTACAAATCCTTTTCGCTGATGATGCCGCCGCGCGCGCAATTGATCAGGCGGACGCCATTCTTCATCTTGGCGATGGTGTCCTTGTTGATCATGCCGCGGGTCTGATCGGTCATCGGCACGTGGACGGTGATGAAATCGGAGCGCGCGTAGATTTCGTCGAGTTCGACGACCTCGACCTGCAGGGCCTTGGCGCGGCTCAGGCTGAGGAACGGATCGTAGGCCAGCACGCGCATGCCGAAGGCGATCGCGCGGCGGGCGACCTCGGTCCCAATGCGGCCCATGCCGATCACACCGAGCGTCTTGTTGTAGAGCTCGACGCCCTCGAACGCTTTGCGGTCCCACTTCCCCGCTTTCATCGTCGCGTGGGCCTGCGGAATGCTGCGGGCCAGCGCCATCATCATCGAGAATGAATGCTCGGCGGTGGAGATCGTGTTGCCGCCGGGCGTATTCATCACGATGATGCCGCGGCGTGTGGCGGCGTCCACGTCCACGTTATCGACGCCGACGCCGGCGCGGCCGATGACGCGGAGTTTTTTGGCGGCCTCGATGACGCGCTTGGTGACCTTGGTCGCGCTGCGGACGATCAGGGCATCGTACTCGCCAATGATTTCGCAGAGCTGGTCCTCTTTGAGGCCGATTTTGACGTCGACTTGAAAGGAAGGATTCTGGCGCAAGAGTTCCACGCCGCGTTCGGACACAGAGTCAGCAACAAGTATTTTCATGGTCGGTCCCTGCCCGTGGTTACGGAAACTTGGGTCTCGCTTTTGGCATCCAATTTGCGATGTTAGCGGGCGATGCACAAGGAAAAATCATGCGCGACGTGAAGCTGTACACGCGCAAGTGGTGCGGATGGTGTGTGGATGCCAAGGAATATTTGAAAGGCCATGGCATTGCGTACCAGGAGATCGACGTGGGGCTTGATCCCGCCGCCGATGAGGAGATGCAGCGACTTTCGGGGCAGCGTTACGTGCCGACGATTGTCATCGACGGGCATGTCCTGGCCAATTTCGACACCGGTCAGCTTGAGCAGTTTCTGGCGAAGCTGGACTCCGGAGGTTCCTAAGCAGGCTTGCGCATTACGAGACGCCAGGCCGCGCATTACTTCCCCCGTCTTCTCTAGGTGTGACTCTCCAGAACGCATGGCGCGCCACAATACATACAGGTGAACTGCCTGCGCCGAACGACATCGACGACGATGGCGGCCCATCCGCCCACCCCCCTTACCACCCGTGCTTGCGGGTGAAGTCGGCGAAAAGTCTGAATGAGAATAAACCGGTTACACGACGGGCAACGAAGGAAGAAGGCCAGTGCCAATTCCAAATAAGCAACTGGAAAGAAAAAGAAGAAGAAAGCCAGTGCCAGGTACGGCCAGTGCAGCCAGGCTACAAGCACCAACCCGATAACGAACAGCGCCAGCCAGGCCCAAAGGTAAACTACAAGCCAGCAGGTGAATGTAAGCAGACGAGCTCTTGGACGAGGGATTACTCGCGTGATCGGATGGACAATCTGAGCATCTCCCGGCTGTTTCTGATACTCCCTCTCCATCAAGCGCCAGAATAGACGACCGATTGCGAGCCCGGACATCACGGACGTAAACGCGCACCCCGAAGCCCACAACCAAAAAGGCGTTCTGAAAGTGCGTGTACTACGGCCAAGCAGGCAGACAAAACTTGTGGCAATCACGCCGAGCAAAATCCCACGCCTGAGGATCCCCTCGAAAATGACGAAATGGGTACGACCTTTAGCGCGTGTCTTTTCCCACCTTCGCTTCTCCGAATCGGTCACAAACGCGAAGACTAGAACTCCTGGCTCAGACCGTCAATCGCCTTTTCCTCCACGCGCGACGCACGCCTCCTTGCAACCATCTTGCCCTCGACAACCGACACCCTCAACCGCCGCGTGGGGGCTCGCGGCCTACAACATCTCCTCGGAAATCGGCGGGTATTGTAGGCCTACTGCCCTAAGTGGCCGACTTTTTCAACGGGCTCTCGGGCGGATCAGTGTTTCATTCCGGCGATGAGCCAGAGGACGCCGTGCGAGGCGAGGCAGGCGTAGGAGGCGGCCAAGAGATCGTCGAGAACGATGCCGATTCCGCCGGAGAAATCCTGGGCTTCGCGGCAGGGCGTGGGTTTCCAGACATCGAACAGGCGAAACATCGCGAAGCCCAAGGCCACGTGCCACCAGGTTGTGCCCAAGCCGATCATCACCATTGGCATGGCGACAATCTCGTCGATGACGACGCTGGGGGGGTCGGGATGGTGCATGATATCGGAGGCTTCCCCGGCACACCAGATGGCGAAGCAGATGGCCAGGACCAACAGCACGGCGCGGAGCCAGAGGTGGTGTTGCTGATTGAGAGCCCACCAGAAGCCGATGCCGACGACCGAGCCGGCGGTGCCTGGCGCGACCGGCGAGTAGCCGACACCGAATCCTGTTGCCAGGAACCTGATCAGTCGCTCACGCATCGCGGAAGAAGAACTGGCCGTTCTTGAAGAAGTAGATGACGCCCGAGATCAGCGTGAGGCTGACCGTAATGAGCATCAAGGTGAACGCGACGCGGGAGAATGAGATATTGAATTGCTGGTAATCGACGCCGAAGCAATTCCAGTCTTCACGGATGGCCAAGCCGATGAGGATGACGATGATCGTGACCATTTGCGAGACGGTCTTGTGTTTGCCGAGGCCTTCGGCGCGGAGGACGATGCCCTGTTGGCTGGCGATGAGACGGAGGCCTGTGACGAGGAAATCCCGGGAAACGATCACCAGGGTCATCCACGCCTGGACCAAGGGCACGTCGGCGCCACGATAGCTCGGCTGCTCGATGAAGCAGATGAAGGCGGCGGTGGTCAGAATCTTGTCGGCCAGCGGATCCATCAACGCGCCGAACGACGTTTCGAGGTTGCGGCGGCGGGCGTACCATCCATCCCACCAATCCGTCAGGCTGGCGACGATGAAGATGGCCAGGGCGGCGGTCTTGCCGTACGGGAAATGCGACAGGAGACGGCCATGGGGAGGCAACAGCAGTGCCATGACGAAGAACACAGTCAGAACGACACGCCCCACAGTGAGCCGGTTCGGCAGGTTCATTGGCCGGGCATTTTAATCGGATTCCCCCGGCCAAAACAAGCCCCATACGGTCGTTGGATATGCACTTGACCGATGTGGCGGGATTACCTATATTTGCGCGTCAGAATTTGGCGACATGGAACGAGTGGGTCGAAGAACCCACTTTTTTGTTCCCCGGATGGGGTCTGCCGCCAGAACGACGAAAAGAAGCTTATGAACGGCGAACTGATAGTAGCAGTGGAATATTTCCACCGCGAGAAAGGCATCGACAGGGAAGTCCTGTTTCAGGCCGTCGAGCAGGCTTTGTTGCAGGCTTCGAAGCGGAGCGTTGGGCCGGCCAACGATCTGCGGATCGAGATCGATCGCAAGACGGGCGTCATTCGCGCGCTGGCGAAGCAATTGGTGGTCGAGAACGTCGTCAACAAACACGATGAGATTTCGCTGACGGACGCGCGGAAGCGGGTGCCGAACGTGCAGCTTGGGGAGAGCATCGAAATCGAAGTCACTCCGCAGAACTTTGGCCGTATCGCCGCGCAGACTGCCAAACAGGCGATGCTCCAGCGCATTCGGCAGGTCGAAAAGAACATGGTGTTCGAGGAATTCAAAGGGCGGGCCGGGGACATTTTGTCCGGTACCGTCCGCCGGTTCGAGCGCAGTGATGTGATCGTCGATCTCGGCAAGATCGAAGGGGTCATGCCCAGCCGCGAGCGCGTGCCGACCGAAGAATACCAGCCCGGCGACCGGATTCGCGCGTATACGCTGAGCGTCGATAACGCGATTCACGGACCCGAGATCATTCTTTCCCGCAGCCATCCTGATTTCGTCCGCAAACTGTTCGAACTGGAAGTTTCGGAAATCGCCGACAAGACGGTCGAGATCAAGGGAATCGCGCGCGAGGCGGGCTACCGCACCAAGATTGCGGTGTTATCGCACGACGAGAAGGTCGATCCCGTTGGCGCGTGCGTCGGGATGCGCGGGATGCGCGTGAAGAACATCGTGCGCGAACTCAGTGGGGAAAAGATCGACATCATTCGCTGGGACCCAAATGTCCGGCAGTTTGTAACCAACGCCCTCGCCCCCGCCAAGCTGAAGAACCTCGTCATCGATGAAGCCCGCCATTCCGTAAAGATCATCGTGGATCCCGACCAGTTGTCGCTGGCGATTGGCAAGAAAGGGCAGAACGCCCGGCTGACGGCCAAGCTGACGAGTTGGAACATCGAGATCGAGAAGGAGGAATCCGCCGAGCTCGGGTTCGAGGAGAAAGTCGCGCGCGCGGTCGAGGAGATGGCCACGATCCCGGGGATTGCGCGCGTGGATGCCGAGAACCTGGTCAAGGGCGGCTTCCATTCGCTGGAGGGTCTGCTCTCGGCGGATTTGAATGATTTGACGGAGATACTGGGCGCCGAGAAAGCTGCGGCGGTGCAGAAGGCCGCCAACACAGAGCAGGAACGCCGTGAAGCCGCCCAAGCATCGGAAGGTGACAAACCAGCAGAATGAGTATTCGGGTACACGAACTGGCCAAGCGCTGCGGCCTGTCGAACAAGGAGATGATCGACAAGCTGCACGCGATGAATTATCCCGTGAAGAGCCATTCCAGCACGGTCGACAAGATCACTGCCGAGTCGATCGAAAAGGAATTTGGCTACGTTCCGCCACCCCCACCGCCACCGGCGCCGCCCGAACCGGTCGTGTCGCCGACGCCTCCCCCTGCTGCGGCACCCGCGCCTCCCGCGACGGTGCTCGCCGAGAAAATCGAAGCTCCGGTGGCGGCACCGACGTTACCGCCCCCCGCTGCGGTTGTTGAACCGCCGAAAGCTGTCGTGGAGCCGCCCAAGCCGCCGGTGGCCAAAGTTGCGCCGGCTCCGGTCGTTGCGCCCCAACCGCCGCCCATCGTTCCGCCGAAGGCGCCGGCTGTTACCATGCCGCCCAAACCGCCTGCGACGGCCCAACCGACCGTCAAGATAACGACCGCGCCGCGTCCGTCTCCGGCTCCTGCGCCAGCGCCGAAGCCCGCGCCGGCTCCGTTAACACCGGCCCATCCCCCATTCATTGTCGACGACAAGGGCAACAAGGTCATCCAGATGAAACCGCCTGTCGTTGTGCGGGACCTGGCCCAGCGGATCGGCGTCAAATCGCACGTGCTCCTGGCGGAGATGATGGAAATGAACGTTTTCGCCAACCTGACGGAGACGATTCCGGAGGACATCGCGCGCAAGATTTGCGAGCGGCATGGGTTCCTGTTCGAGCTTGAGAAACGCGAGCGCGGCGCCGGCATGGTTCACGCCCCGCCGAAAAAGGTCGAACCTCTCGAAGTGGGCGAACAGGCCACTGATTTGAAGCCACGGCCGCCCGTGGTGACGGTCATGGGTCACGTCGATCATGGCAAGACGTCGCTGTTGGATGCGATCCGCAAGACGGATGTCGCGGCTCATGAGAGCGGCGGCATCACCCAGCACATTGGCGCGAGCGTCGTGTCCCTTCCCGGGGGCAAATCGATTACCTTTCTCGACACGCCGGGTCACGAGGCATTCACGAAGATGCGGGCGCGCGGCGCGAACGTCACGGATATCGCGGTGTTGGTCGTGGCGGCGGACGACGGATTCATGCCGCAGACGGTCGAGGCGATGAACCACGCCAAGGCGGCCCAGGTGCCGATTATCGTTGCCATCAACAAATGCGACCTACCCACGGCGAACGTCGATCGCGTGAAGAAGCAATTGCAGGAGCACGGTCTGAGCCCGGAATCCTGGGGTGGCGAAACGATCACGGTTGACGTCTCGGCGACGACGAAGAAGGGCATCGATTCGTTGCTGGAGATGATTCTGTTGCAGGCCGAGATCATGGAACTGAAAGCGAGTCCGAAAGTGCCGGCCCGGGGCAATGTGGTCGAGGCCCAGATCGAGCCAGGCATGGGACCGACCGCGACGGTCCTCGTACGCAAGGGGACGCTGCGCGTCGGGGACAGCATCGTGTGCGGCCCGTTCTGGGCGAAGATTCGCGCCCTGATCAACGACAAGGGCCAACGAATCAAGGAAGCGCCTCCCTCGACGCCCGTGAAGATCGTCGGGCTCTCCGGCCTGCCGGAGGCGGGCTCGGAATTCAACGTCATGAAGTCCGATAAAGAAGCGCGCGCACTCAGTGAACAGCGCCTCCAGGAAGCCCGCGGAGCCACGGCGGTCCAACCGCGAGGGTCCCGCCTCGAAGACCTCCTCAATCAGCTCAAGGAAGGCGAAATGAAGAAGCTGCACATCGTGCTGAAGGCCGACGTGCAGGGCTCGCTGGAAGCGATTGCGGATTCGCTCGCCAAACTCAAGAGCGACAAGATCGAACTAGACGTGATTCACGGCGCGGTCGGGAGCATTACGGAGAACGACGTTCTGCTTGCCAGCGCGTCGGAGGCCGTCATCATCGGATTTCGCGTCAAGACTGAAAGCGGCGTGACCGACGCCGCCAAGAACGCCGATGTGCAGATCCGGTTGTACACAATCATTTACGAACTGATCGAGCAGGTCGAAGAATCCATGGAAGGCCTGCTGGAACCCGAATCGAAGGAGGCCGTGATCGGCCACGCCGAGGTACGGAAGGTGTTTGCCCTGTCCAAGGGTCCGCCCGTAGCGGGGTGTGTGGTCACGGACGGTCGCATTGCGCGCAGTGCGCGCGTGCGGTTGTTGCGGCGCAAAGCGGTGCAGTACGAGGGGCGCATTGCCAGCCTGAAGCATTTCCAGGACGACGTGCGCGAGGCGAAGGCCGGGTCGGAATGCGGGCTGCGTTTGGAGAATTTTACGGCAGTCCAGGAGGGCGACGTCCTGGAGTGCTATACGGTCGAAAAGGTCGCTGCGAGTTTGTAACCCAATAATCAATCGCCCAGCGGAGGACGAACACGGAATGATTTCGGTCGTGCCGACGGCTTTGTTTTTTTCCTGGGCCCCCATCATCATGAGCAGCCATCGAATGGAACGCGTTTCCGAACTGGTCAAGCGCGAGGTCAGCGAGATCGTACAGGGACTGAACCTGACCGATTGCGGGTTCATCACGATCACCGGCGCGGAAATCGCCCCCGACCTTAAAGAGGGACGGATCTACACGAGCGTGATCGGTTCGGCGGAGCAGAAGCAGCGCGCGTTGGTGACGCTCGAACGCCAACACGGGCACATCCAGCACGAGCTGGCCCGGCGGGTCGTATTGAAGTACACGCCACGGCTGACATTCGTTCTGGATGAAACCGAAGCGCGAGCCACGCACATCGAACACCTGCTCGACGAACTCGATACCGAACATGCCGATGAGTGATGTCGTCCAACAGATCGCCGAACTGATCCGCAGCCAGAACACGTTTCTGGTACTCACCCACTATCGGCCCGACGGGGACGCCGTCGGGTCGCAACTGGCGCTCGTCCTGATGTTGCAGGGGCTGGGGAAGACGGTTGAAGCCTGGAACGACGACGACGTGCCGTCGAAATTCCGGTTTCTTCCCGGGAGCGGACAGATCATCCGCCCGCCCACGGAGCCGAAAGACTTCGACGTGGTGATTGCCATCGACACATCGACGTGGCAACGGGTCGGCACCGCATCCCAACGCATCGGCAAACGGAAGCATTTCGTCAACATCGACCATCACGTCAGCAACGAGAAGTTCGCCGAACTCAACTGGATTGTCCCGGAAGCACCCGCGTCGGGGCAGATCGCGTTCGACTTGATCAAGCGCGGTGGATTTGCGTTGACGCGCGACATCGCCACGTGCCTGTTTGCGGCGATTTCGACCGACACGGGTTCGTTCAGTTACGGCAGCACGACGGCGGAGTCGCTACGCGTGGCCGCGGAACTGGTCGATACGGGGATCAACGTGGGCGAGATTTGCCGGCAGGTGTACGAAAGCTATCCCTATGCGCGACTGATGCTCCTGCAGAAGGCCCTGGCACAACTCCAGTTGGCCGACGGGAAACGGATCGCCTACACATGGGTCACCGTGGAAATGTTCGAAGAATCGGGCGCCAAACGCGAGGACACCGAGGGGCTGATCGATTACGCGCGGGCGATCGAGGGAGTCGTGGTGGCCCTGCTGTTTGAAGAATTGGCGGAGGCGGGGAAGTTCCGCGTGAGCCTGCGTTCCAAGAATCCGAAGGTGGATGTCAATTCGGTTGCCCGTCGTTTTGGCGGCGGCGGCCATCGCGAGGCGGCGGGTGCGCGGTTTACTGGTGAATCCCACGAGATCGAGCGCAAAGTCCTGGCGGCGGTGAGCGAGGCGCTGGCTGCGGCGAACCTGTAGATTCCCTTCATGCAACCACAACTCAGCCCGTTCGACGGCGTGCTGCTGGTGGACAAACCATCGGGCATGACCTCCCACGACGTGGTGGATCGGGTGCGCCGTCATTTTGGATTCAAGAAGGTCGGCCATTGCGGGACGTTGGACCCGGCGGCAACGGGGCTGCTCATTCTGGTACTGGAACGGGCGACGAAACTGCAGGCGCGATTGATGTCGGACGACAAGGCTTATGAAGGGACCATGTGGCTGGGCGTTTCGACCGATTCGCAGGATGCCGATGGCGACGTCATCGCCGAGAAACCGGTGCCGCCGTTGACCGAGAGCAATATCGAGGAAGCGTTCGCGAAGTTTCGCGGTGACCTCCAGCAGGTTCCGCCGATGGTCAGCGCGGTCAAGCATCAGGGCACGCCGTTGTACAAGCTTGCGCGCAAGGGCAAGACGGTGGAGCGGGAAGCGCGGCTGATACACATTTTTGATTTGCGGGTGATGGGGCTGGATTTGCCTCGAATCCAATTCCGTGTGGCCTGCACAAAAGGGACGTATGTGCGGACGCTGTGCTCGGATATTGGCGACCTGCTCGGCTGCGGAGCGCATCTGCACGACCTGCGGCGAACGCGGTCGGGCAATTTTGACATACAGGACGCTCACTCTTTGGAAGAGATTCTCAATCAATCACGGGAACAGTTGAAGGCGTTCATTATACCGATCTTGAAGCTCGTCGGCTCGCACGCGGCCTAATGCAGGTGTTTCGCACATTCGAAGAGTTCAGCGGGCATTCCGACAAGGTGTGCCTGGCCATTGGCGTGTTTGACGGCGTTCATCTCGGGCATCAACGAGTGATTGGCCAGGCGCGCGACGACGCGCGGGCCAGCGGCGGGATGTCGGTGGTCCTGACGTTCGATCCTCATCCCATGAGTGTGCTCCAACCGAACAAGGCGCCCCGGTTGTTGACCTCCACGGAACACAAGCTGGTCCTGCTGGAAACGCTCGGCGTGAGCGGCTGCCTGCTCGTCAGATTCGACAAAGCGTTCTCGCTCACGCCCGCCGAACAATTCATCGAGATCGTCGCGCGCCACATTCCGCATCTTCAGGAGATTTGCGTCGGCACACGGTTTCGATTCGGACGGGATCGCGCGGGCGATGTGCGCTTGATGGAGGCGCTCGCACCGAAGTATGGTTACGTCGCCCGGGAGATCCAGTCGGTCAAGCTCGATGGCGAGATGATCAGTTCGACATCGGTTCGGCAACATGTTCTCCAAGGCCGTCTCGACCGCGCGGCGGCAATGTTGGGTCGTCGGTTCTCGATCCTCGGCAGGGTTGAACCGGGCGACCGCCGCGGACGCGAACTGGGATTCCCGACAGCCAATCTCAACTCCCGCGACGAGGTGCTGCCACCGGATGGCGTGTATGCTGTGCGCGCGGTCATTGGCTCGGAGCAATTCAGCGCGGTGGCGAACGTCGGCATGCGTCCCACGTTTCCCGGGACAGAACCACGTCGCGTGCTGGAGGTCCACATTCTGGATTTCGCCCGTGACTTGTACGGGAAGACCGTTGAAGTTGTCTTCCTGACGAAACTGCGTGACGAGCGGAAGTTCGCGTCGGTCGAGGCGCTCAAGGCGCAAATCGCCGTGGATATCCAGGCGGCGCGGCGATTGACCTAGCGGGTCCTGCCGGTCATCGCGCCGGGGAAAGGAGCGACCGCATGACCATCACGAAAGCGACCCGGAAATATGAGGCCTGGCTCGCCAAACAACTGACGATCCTTCCCCGCGACCTGCGTCTGAAACATGCCACGATGCGCGAGGGAGTCTTCCCGTTCCTGCGCGCCACATTTTATCGCTGGTGCCAGTGCTGGCCACAGATCTGCCCGAAGCAAGCGAAAGCCGTGGACGTGCTGGCCGTCGGCGATTTGCACGTTGAGAATTTCGGGACCTGGCGCGACCTGGAGGGTCGACTGGTCTGGGGCATCAACGATTTCGATGAAGCCATGTTCATGCCGTACACGATCGATCTGGTCCGGCTGGCGACGAGTGCGCGGTTGGCGATTCAGGCAGATCATCTATCGCTCGCGTTCCGTACGGCGTGCGATTCTGTTTTGGAAGGGTACATGGCAAGTTTGAAGTCGGGCGGGCAGCCGATTGTGCTGGGGGAGCACCATCATTGGTTGCGAGAGCTGGCCACGAGCGATCTTCGGGACCCGGCGAGGTTTTGGGAGAAGCTGACCGCGTTACCGACCTGGAAGAAGCGGGTGCCGAGGAGCGCGATACGCGGATTGGAGCGACTTCTGCCGGAACCTGGAGTGGAGTACCGGGTTGTGCATCGTGTCGCGGGTCTTGGCAGTCTCGGGCGCGAGCGGTACGTGGCGATCGCCGATTGGCACGGCGGCATGATCGCCCGCGAAGCCAAGGCGCTACGGACGTCCGCATACGTTTGGGCAACCGGGCAGAAGCCCCGGCGCGGGATTCTGTATCAGAGGGTGCTCGATCAAGCGGTGCGCTGCCGCGACCCATACGTGCGGCTGCAGGACCGGTGGATTATCCGGCGGCTGGCGCCCGATTGTTCCCGTGTGGAGCTGGAATCATTGCCGAGCCGTCGGGATGAGTCGCGATTGCTCTACGAAATGGGCTGGGAAACCGCCAATGTGCATCTGGGTTCGAAGAAGGCCGCGCCGAAGATCCTGAAGGACTTGAGCAAGCGACCGGCCGATTGGTTGCGCCATGCCGCGGAGGCAATGGCCAGGGCGACGGAGTCGGACTCGAAGGAGTGGAAGAACGTCGGCGCGAGCTGACGGTTGATGGCCGAGCCTATTGCAGCAGCAAGTTGAGTAGCGATAACGCCGGGGCGACCATGGAGCCGGAACCTGGCCCCATGTTGAGCCAAAAAGCGCCGCTCGTTTGTTGATTCGGGTCTTTCCCCTGCCCTCCCGCGACGGGCAACTCGATGTGCTCACGCACGGCGCGTTCCCAGTTGGTTTCGCTGCGGTAATTGGATTTGGCGAGGGCCAAGACCATGTTCTGCAATTCGTCGGTGTCGAGCCAGATTTCGGCGCAGGGATCGCAGCGATTGATCTGGATCGCGGCGAGACCCATATAACCGTATTTTTCCATGGTCCGATGACAATCCGGGCAGCGTAACGCCGGCTGGTTCTGCCAGCCTTCGGGAGCGCGGAAGGAAACCTCCTCGATTTTGTCCCGGGGCACGGCGTGCCAACTGTTGTCGAGCACGCCGATCAGGTCGGAGTGGAGAATGAGCATGCCGCGGCAATCGCGACAGCAGCGGAAGGCGACATTGTCCAGTTGCTGGTCTTCGAGCGGTTTGGCGCACCGCGGACAGTTCGCGCTCACACTTTTCTCCCGAATTTCTTTTCCAGTTCGGCGTAGGAGATTTGGATCATCGTGGGGCGGCCGTGCGGGCAGGTGTAGGGCAGTTCACACTGGTGGAGTTGCTGGAGCAAGGCCCGCAATTCCTCGCCGCGCAACGGGTCGTGGGCCTTCACGGCGTGACGGCAGACGGTCGTGGCGATCCTGTCCTCGGTCAGTCGGCGGGCGTGGACCTCCTCGCCTGTTTGCCTCAGCTCGTCGATGATATCGCGAAATGTCTGGGCGAGATTCGCCGTGGGAAAATACGGCGGCAGGGCATCGACGAGAAACGTCCTCTCGCCGAATTCATTGATGCCAATGCCCAGCTTGTGGAGCGTTTTCTGGTTGGCGTGCAGGAACGCGGCATCGCGGGCGTCCAATTCGAGTGTGAGCGGAAGAAGCAGTTTTTGCGCGGGAGCGGAATCCGATTCGAGTTCCCTGAGCATCTTCTCGAACAACACCCGCTCATGCGCGGCGTGCTGGTCCATCAGGACCAGTCCTTCGGGTGATTCGATCAAAACATAGAGCTGGCCAACCGCGCCGAGAACGCGCCACGTGCCTTCGTCGGTGCGAACTTCGGCTGGCGGCCCGGCGGGAGCTTCGCCCTCGACTGGGCTTCGCGGGACATCGATCAAACTGGATTGTTGTGCAGGAGGAAGGGGAGTTGCTTCTCCCCGCAACGCCAGGGGCGGAGCAAACGGGGCGTGTGGACGCGGGCCAACGAAGCGTTGTTGAGTTTGGGGCCAGCCCTCGCGCTGAACGGGATGGAAACCCGCGGTTTCCGGTTCCAATGCGGCGCGAACGGCATCGATCACACACTGGCGCACGACGGATTCGTCACGGAATCGCACCTCGCGTTTGGCCGGATGAATGTTCACGTCGACGAGCTCGGGATCGATGTCGATGAACAGAAACGTCACGGGAAATTTCCCCTTCATCAACGCGGTGTGATAGCCCTCGAGCAAGGCGTAGTTGATGCCTTTGCTTTCCACGGGACGCTGATTCACGAAGAGATGCTGCTGACGGCGGTCGGCGCGGCTGACGCCGGGCTTGCCGATGTACCCCGTGGTACGCACGTCGCCCTGCGACAACTCGATGGCGATGAGTTCCTCAACGAGTTGCGTGCCGTACAGCTCGCGCAATCGGCCGCGGAGATCACTGGTTGGCGCGAGATGGAACACCTCGCGGCCATCGACCACGAGTTTGAAGGCGACGTTCGGATGCGCCAGCGCGCAGAGCGTGACGGTGTGTTCGATGTGGGCGGTCTCGGTGGGGATCGAGCGGAGGAACTTGCGGCGGGCGGGCAGATTGAAGAACAGGTTGCGGACTTCGACGATCGTTCCTTCGGCCGCGCCCACGTCCGTGACCGACAGGATTTTCCCGCCGGCGATCTCGATTAGCGTGCCGCCCAACGCTCCGCGTTCCCGGCTCGTCAGCGTGAATCGCGACACGGCGGCGATGCTCGGAATCGCTTCGCCGCGGAACCCGAGCGACGTGATGGTGTGCAGGTCCTCGGCTTTGGCGATCTTGCTGGTCGCGTGGCGTTCGAGCGCAAGGAGTGCGTCGTCGCGGCTCATGCCGAACCCGTCGTCGGCGACGTTGATCAGCGAGCGTCCGCCGTTCTTGATGGTGACGGTAATGCGGCGGGCTTCGGCATCGAGCGAGTTCTCGACCAACTCCTTCACGACGGAGGCGGGGCGCTCGACCACTTCGCCCGCGGCGATCTGGTTGGCGACCTGCTCGGGAAGGAGCCGAATTCGGTTCACGGGGCGTAATTGTAACAGACGGTCAACCCGTTAACAGCGCTAAAACCGGCGAGAGAGAGCGGTCACGCCCGCTGGCGGAAGTACCTCTTCACGAAGAGCAGGTACACCAGGAAGGGCATGGAACTGATGGCGATGAAGACGAGCATGTTCTGGTTGGTAAAATAGTTGTAGCGCTGGAGCAACTCGATTTGGCGCTCGGAGTATCCCATCTGCCGGTACACCTCCATCAGGTCCACGCGTGAGAAGGTCAGCACGGTGGAAATGAGCAGCAGCGCGATGGCGGCAAAAGCGGTCCACCAGCCGGTGGGATTGAGGTGATACGTGGCCCACGCGCAGTACAGCCAGACGGCGATGAGGAGCAGGATCAATGCGCCACCGGGCAGGCCGCTGCACAGGTATCCAAAGAACGGCATCACACCGCGGTAGCAAAGCAGGATAACGCCCATCCAGACGGCCCCGTACACGAACAGGAGGCTCAGCGCGAGCACGGGCAGCGGGCAGGCGTCGGTCCAGCGTGGGACGGGATCGCGGGCTTCGCACGTGGCCTTGACATGCGGGCTGCGGTAGAACAACAGGAGGATGCCTGGCAGGATGAGGAAGAACACGCTCAAGAAGCCAAGCATGAAGAGCATAACCACAACCATCGCGGCGGGTCCTCCGCTGGACGGTACGCGGACAAACGCAGCAGGCAGAAATATGGCCATGGCGAGCATGGTCAGGACGCCGACGATCAACCATGCCCACGACAAAATGAGCAACAGCGCGCGGGCCCAGCGACGAGCCATGGTCGAACCGATTCCCAGCGACACGAACAGGACGGCCAATCCCGCATACATAAGGATGGCTGGCAATATCGGACGAAACTCGGGTGAGGCTCCGTTTCGCGTAGCCGACATGGTCTGGCCGACAATCATCAACGGGACGAGGACGGCGCAGGCACATCCGATGAGGATCACAAGGACACCGAATCCGATGAGACCGTTGGAGCGATCTTTGAAAGCGGCAGCCGGCGCTGCGGACGTGTCAGGCGCGGACGGGACGGGTGCTGATTCGTTCATGATGAACTCCTCCACATAATGCGTTCTCCCAGTCGCTAACCCTGATGGATCGTAGCGTATGAACATGGATTTGTCACGCTCGGGGTTTCGAAACACGAGACTTCAACAAAGAGATGAATTTCCCGTACACAGACGACTGTGGGGGCAAACCGTTCCTGCGCTTCAATTCTCCACGGCAGCCCCAAGTAGAATCGCGCGTGCCAAAGGATTATGGTTGTGGCCTGGCGAGATTCTGGAAATGGTGCTGGTCGGCTTCGTCGAGGTTTTGGGCGAGCTTGTCCGGCTCCGGCTGGCCGCTCCACCAATGGATCATAACCGGACTGAAGGGCGGTTGGCCGGGCTGCGCGCTCCACCAGTTGCCCCATGCCTTCCAGTCCTTGCCGAAATTCTGCCCGGTCAGCTCGACCAGTGAAATCTGCGCCCACCAGCGGGTGTCCAGGTTGCGGTGATACAGCAAGTGGATCATGTCGGGAACGACCGAGGTGTCGCCGATGATTCCGAGCGCGCGAACGGCCAACCAACGGTCGCGATTGTCCCCTTCCCCGCGGCGGAAGGCCAACTTGCACAGCGCGGGGACGGCATTGGTCGACCGCAAGGCGGCCAGTGTGCTGATGGCCTGATCATACTCGATGGTGTGGGGCCCGTTGAGTGTCTCCAGCGAACGGCGTTCCAGCACGGCGCGACGTCCGGCCGACCAACCGTCAAACGTGCGCGAATCGAGAAGGTTGCGGAATTGCCGCCCGGTCGATTGCACGACAGAACGTTGCTCGTCGTTCAGCAGATTCCAAAAGGCATTTGACGTGACCAAGTCGATCAGCGCCGCGCGCGAGATTGGTTTCGGCCCAGACGGAGACGGTGTTGGCTTGGTTTCGAGGTTCGACACCGGGGAAGATGAGGTTGCGTCGATTTTGTCAGCGGTCTTGCCATCCTGAATTACGGTCATGAAGACGTGCATGCCGGGGCGCAGGCCAGACAGTTTGGCTGGCTGGCCGTTGATCGTGACGGTGGTCAGTGAGGTCACCGCGTAGGTTGCGGGGTTGTTGCCCGTAGCATCGGCGACAGTGATGTTATTGCCGGTAAGGTCGACGGCGACCAGTTCCATGGTCGCGCCGGGTTTTCCCTGTTTGGCCGGGGCTGAATAACATAGAAGAGCGACCAGAACCCCGATGATGATGGACGGATAACGAATGTGTTGATTCATCCCGATCCTCTGGGCAGACGAGCAGCGTTGAGGCCAGTAGCCGGCCCCAAACGGGGTGATGTGGTTTTTGTACTCCCCCAGGTAAGAAGAAGCAAGGTTCGTTTTTGGGCCGGCATCCACAAGCGGAAGGAAGCTACGGCAGAGCCGATAGAGGGTGTAGAAGCGGGGCACGGTCTTCGCAGAAAGTCGCGAGGATGATAACGGGCGCAGCGATGCTGACGAGGGCGTAGGGCGGTTTGCCCCGGAATGATGACGCCCGTTTCTCGTTTCCTTCGGCGTGGTCACGGGCTATATTGGGGCAGGCGGACGTCCGCTGATGGAAACGGCATGATCGAATACACGGTTGATGCGGCCAAGCGTTTGATCCGGGTGCGGATGAGTGGAGGGAACACGACCACGGACATGGTACGACATCTCTCCGCTCTCGCCAACGACCCTCAGTTCGACCCGACCTTCAACGCGCTGTTCTACATCACGGATGATGCGCGGATGCAAACGACACTGTTCGACACCCTGCTGAAGAGGATTCTCGAGCAATGGCAGCAACGCCGGAAGGGCGTGAAATGGGCGGTGGTGTCGGCCAGCCACATTCAACTGGCGCTCACCAAGCTGGTCACGGACAGCATCAAGTTCGAGCTTGTCCAATTGCGACTCTTTGATGACGAAGCCAGCGCGTTGAAGTGGCTGGACTCCGGACCTCCGGGGTGAGCGCAGCGACGACGTGGCCGCCGCGCGCATGATTTTAGAGCGCCGACGGCACTCGATCGTCGGACGCGTGCGTCCATCTCCGGCCAGTCCACATCAGCGATTCCTCGCGACTCTACACCAGCCAGTGGCCGAGGATGACGAGGCAGAGGCAGGCGTAGGCGCTGGTGGCGGCTTCGAGGGCTGCGGAGGCAATGAGGAGCCAGCCGCCCGCTCGAATGCTCCTGAGAAACGGACAGTCTGGGTGGCGGGGAGCAATCAAGGCGCCGATGAGAAAGGCGAGGCAGAAGAGGGGCGCACCGAGGATTCTCGGAATACCGACGAATCCGACGAAAGCGGCACCGCTACGCACCGTGAGAGCGGCGACGGGACCGGTGACGGCGAAGGCCAGAGCGAGGATGGAAAACAGCGTCCAGAATGTCCTCGATTTCCGCAGGAAGAACAGGCCCAGTCCAGTGGGAACGAGCGACAGGGTGCCGAACATCCCGAGAAAGAGTATCAGATCGCCGAATGCCTGCATGCCGGCGGAGGCTTGAGAGGCGTCGGCGGGAATGAAGAAACTACGGACGTAGAAGAACGCAGCGGTCAAGACGAGCGCCGTGACGTAGCCGGCGAGGACGAGGGCGAGTTTGAGGAGCACGGAGCGCGAGGAGGAGATGATTCCCGGTGACGGTGTGGTCTCCGATGACGCGACCGGGGCAGGCTCGTTCATGACGGAGTCATCGTAGACGGAGGAGAGCGGACGGGCAAGACAAAGCGACCAGACAACTTGCAGCAACCCGGAGCATACGGGTTACACCGAGATACCAAACAGAATTCGCGACAGATGGGTCAGCCAGCCGGCGCGTGGAGTAATCGCATTTCGGTTGACACTACTATTGTTGTACGATATGCTATCGGCGGTTCTTTGACAGGAGCGGGCACCGCTGATCCGCTCGCTGGTCCGTTATGCCAGGGAGTACGACAGAGCACGACAACATACCCCCCCTATTTCTGCGAAACGAAGCCAGTTTTCCGGGCAGTCAGCAGTTTCCCAACTGATTGTCTGCCAGACTGTTCGGTGTGCGATAGTGCCATTTTGTCACTTGGCTTCGTTTTGCCGGAAATGGCTTCGTTTTGGGTCCGGTGCCCCTGCCGGAGCCCGGATCGGGTCTGGATTCGGTCTTTCCCAGAGGGGGCTGAGACAACTTGGACTCTATGCCGCCGTTCCCATGCGGGTGGCGTCGACGAATTGTTCGGTGGGATCATCGATGGCGCGACCGCGTCGGCCCTGCGGCGGGTGGACGTAGAGAAGCTGCGGGTCGGGTTTCCCGTGCGGGGCGGACGCGGGCGGCAGGCCGATTTCGTATTGCACGGGCATTTTGTGGTCGGCCAATTGCAGTCGGGGATCGTACACGCTATTGAACTTCCAGATCGACTTGAGGAAGTTGGTCTGGCCGCGGAGGAGATGGCCGGCGATGATGCCCGCGATATCTTTGACGCACGCCCAGCCGAGGTGTTTCCTGTTCAGGACCTGCTGGGTTTCGACCAGCTCGGCGTAGAATCGGTCGAGAGGCAGACGCGTGGGCAGGACGGCGTGCTGGATATCGAACAACCGGTAGTCGCGCGTAGTCAGCCGGCGGGATTCCGTGTGCCAGGTCTCGGTACCGGGGTACGGGGTGTTGACGCTGATATTGACGATCTCGGGGACCTCGAGGCACCACTGGCGAACGACCGCGAAGCGATGTTCGTCCCAATCGGGGTCGGCGATGAGATTGATGGCGACCATCAGGCCGAGGGAGCGGGCGTACTCGAGGGCCTCGAAATTCTGGCTGAGGCTGACGCGCTTGCGGTATTTCTGGAGACCCTCGGCGTCGATGGCTTCCAAACCGAGGAACATGTATTCGAGGCCGATGCTCTTCCAGAATTGGAAAACCTCCTTGTTGCGCAGGAGGACGTCGCCGCGGGTCTCGAGGTAATAATGCTTGTGAATGCCTTTGCGGGCGATGGCCTCGCCGATCTGCAGGCCGTGCTCGGCGTGAATGAACGCGACGTCGTCGACGATAAAGATGCCCGGCTCACGGACGCGGGCGAGTTCCTCGACGGCGCGGTCGGGGCTGACGGTGCGGTAGTTTCGGCCGTAGAACGTCCAGGCACTGCAGAACGAGCAATCCCACGGGCACCCGCGGGAGAATTCGACGGACGCGCACGGATCGAGCACGCCGAGGAAGTATTTGCGTCGATGCGGCAGCAGATCGCGGGCGGGCATGATGTCGTCGAGGTTCCTGACGAATTGCGGGGGCGGACCCGAGTCATCACGGGTCACGGCGCCCGGCACGCGGGACACGGAGCGGGCATCATGTTCGATCGCTTCGAGGAGAAGAGGGATGGCCGCCTCCCCCTCCCCTTTGAGGACGCAGTCGATTGCGCCGTCGGCGTGTTCGAGAAACTCGCTGGCGATGAAGGACGCACTATGACCGCCGACACAGATGAACCCGTTGGGCTGACGCAACGCGGCAAGTTTGGAGAGGTCGATGATCTCGGGGACGTTGGCGAGGTAGTTGCAGGAGAATGCGATGACATCGGGATGCCAGCGGTCGATGAGCGTGGCGAGGTCCTCATGCGTGGCGACCTGGAGATCGATGAGACGGACTTCGTGGCCGCAGCGGCGAACGGCTTCGGCGACCAGTTCGAGCCCGAGGGGTTCCAGACGGAGGAACACCTTGGTGTACATCAGGGCGCTTGGATGAACGGCCAGGAATCTCACAATTGTCAGCCTTTCTCGTTTGTGACGGCGCCTGCGACCCCGAAGAATAGACCGACATCCGCGAGATTCCCATTGGGCAAAGTTCGCAAGATGCCATAGGAAACAATCCTAGGGCGGAACGCGGAACGGAACAAATGTTAGAACTGTTTCTGCAGCGCGAGGCCGACTTCGTGGCCGCCGTTATGGCCATCGCGGACGGCATTGATGCCGTAGCCGTAGCTAATGAGCCAGTACGTATTCCAGACCGCGCGGAAGCTGACCGCCGTGCCGACACCGAGGATGTTATGCCAGTCGGGCGTGTCCGGAGGGACTGGTTTCAAGATCGCCCAATCGCCGTAGAGGTGGAGGGCGACGGCATGCCAGTCCGTGAGCTGCTGGCGGAGTTCGGTGTTGGCGGCGGTGAAATCGCCGGCGAGAAATTCGCGGGTGTAATAGCCGTGGACGGTGACAGTGAACGGCTCGACGCCGAGGAGGTTGCCGCCGATTTTGTAGGCGCTGATTTCGTCGAGGTCATGGCCGTAGCCGCCGGCGAGATGGGCGTAGAACGTGGTTTGCTGCAACGGAAACCTGGCCGTGAGCGCACCGTAGGCGCGCTGGTACTCGGAATGCGCAGGCAACAGCGCGCCGTCGGGGCCAAATGCCTCGAAGTCGCCGCGGTAATTGGCGTCGGCAGCGAGGTAGAGCTCGGCGGCGCGGCGCGCGGTCAGGCCGGGCGGAGCCCCGCCGTATCGGAACTCGGCGAGCGCTGTTTGCGTGAGGAAATTGGAGGGAAGAGTGAAATCGCTGGTGCTGGCGGTATCGCGGAAGAACGAGCCGGAGATCATGTATGTGGCGCGGAGATTAAGGGGCAACGGGGAAGGATTGGGGATGGTTTCGTTGAGGAAGACGCGGGCGTCGGCGATGTCACCATAGAATTCATCATTTTCAAGCTGGCCACCATTTTTGTAGGGCGTGACGCTATTGATGAACAGGCCGCCACCGAGGCCGAAGCCGGCGGCGATGTTGGTATTTGCCGGCAGGAACCAGCTGAACTCGGAGTCGGCGTAGACGCCCGAGAAAATGATGCGCAGGGCGGTATTTGTCCACGGATAGTCGTTCTGATTGAACCAGTAGTAGCCGAAAGCGCTCGGCTGCTCGTTGCCTTTGAGGGCGAGGCTGGTTTCCACGAGGAGGGTACGGCGCGATTCCGTATCAACCTGGGCGACCGCGGCCTGCACGAAGAGCAATATGCCGAGGCATGATATGAGTTTCCTTGTGGTCATCCGATGGATTCCCCCGTCCCGGGAGCCACACGATAACTTGACCCTTGCGGTGCGGCAATGTTAAATTTGCACGCTTTCGCCGACAAATTGGGTGGTGGCTGTAGCTCAGCCTGGTTAGAGCCCCAGATTGTGGATCTGGTTGTCGCGGGTTCAAATCCCGTCAGCCACCCCATTTTGCCTGGGATGGGCGACGGCCGGAGGCAACCTGGCAGAAAAGAAATCTCGCCAACCACAGACGCGATTGGTATAAGGGAATGACGGGTCGAGGATGAAGAATCAGGCAGCCAATCTCACAGCCGCCGAGTTACGGGCCATCGAAGAGCACAAGTATTATCTGTCACAGCAGCGCGGCGCCGAGGTGACCATCGAAGAAGCCATCGAAGATTTTCTGAAGAACATCGCCGAAGCGTGGCGGCGAGAGAAGCTGCGGCGGGACAACCTCGAGCAGCGTGACGAAATCGAGAAGCACAAGTACCTACGCTCGATGGCTGAGGGTCGGGACATTGGGGGTTCATCGGCGGCGGAAGAATGGTGCCAGAAATATGCGCACATCTGGCGTAGCGAACGGGAATCGCTCGAACGAAACGGGTTCAAGCGGATTGTGGTGACAATCCAGCATCGGGACGGATTGCACCTGCGGCCCGTTTCGGCCGTGTCGGCGCTGGCGGCGCAGTTTGATTGCGACATCTACGTGCACAAGGACGGCATGACCTATTACAATTTTCTTTTGGAGGGCCGGCCGTACATGAACGTGCGGTCGGTTCTCGGGCTGTTGTCCGTCGGAACAGAGCGTGGCGACCAGTTGGAGTTCATCGCCACGGGTTTGCAGGCGGAGGCCGCGCTGAAGGCGCTGGCCGAACTGCTGGCGAAAGGGCCAACGGAAGCGGACGTGGTCCGTCGTTAGCGTGGTGGGCGAGGACCCGGCATGGCGCGCACCAAGCGGCCGGTCATTGTTGACGCCACGGTCACGGAGGAATACGTTGTCTGCAGCGTCTGCCTGACCAGGAACCGGGTCAGGGGCCACGCCACGGCACTTCGTCCCCTGTGCGGCCGTTGTGGCTATCCCCTGCCCGATCCATTCAGCTCGCAACCGCGAAGGCGCTCCCCTTGGGAATGGCTCAGGCGACATCGGGCTCTCGGTATTGGCCTCGGAGTCTTGTTCGCTGCAGCGTTCGCCCGGGTGGTGACCCTGTATGAGGATGACTCCGGACCGGTATCGGAATTCTCGCCAAAGCCAGCTCGTGCCGAGCGCTCCACCGAGCTGGGGCCTCCACGGGACGCCATCACAATCGTGATTCGTCCGGTGACCTCGACGTTTTTTGCTGACCAGCCCGACCACAGACCTGCCCAGTTGGCCGCCATCCGGATGGAGTCACCCTCGGACGATCGGCCGGAGGAGGAATCCGTGGTGATCGTCGTTGATCTTTCGGCAAACAACGACGCAGTTCATTCGTCGTCTGACTCCGATGATGGCTCGGAACTGTCCGTCGTCTCCGTTGTATCCCGCCTCCAAAAGCGGGCCGACGATGACGACACACCGACGGATATGCCTTCCGTGGTCGAACGAATCCGCCTCAACAACGGGAAAGATTTCAGCGACTAGTGACGGCCAGGGTCGTCAACCTCGCTTGTCCTGCGCAGACCCTTGTCCGACGGCACACGGTGCGGCGGGAGGGTTTGCGTTTGCAATACGGCCCGCAGTTCGTTACCCTTGGCGCCGGATGATTGGTTCCACTTTTGCTGACTTCACGGTGCTCGACAAGATAAACAAGGGCGGAATGGCAACCATTTATCTGGTCGCGGACCGGCAGGGCCAGCGACTCATCCTCCGCATGCTCCTGCCCGAGCATCGATTTCATTGGAGTCGCCTGCGCCAGTTCAAATGGGGCTGCCAGGTAATGGAGCATCTCGACCATCCCAATATCGTTCGCTATTACGGGAGCGGGAAATTCAACAGCCTGCGGTACGCGATTATCGAATACATTGAGGGGCCGAACTTGAAGGAGGCAATTCTGCGGAACGATCCCGGCCTGCGCTCCAATCAACGCATGATGCTGACCGGCATGGCTGCCGCATTGGCGCACGTCCACGACCGCGGCTTTCTCCATCTGGATTTCAAGCCGGAAAACGTCCTCGTGCCGAAGACTTACGAAGCCAAGCTGATCGATTTCGATCTCTCGATTCCGCGACCCGTAAAACCGCGACGCGAGCCCAAGTTGTCCGGCACGCCGTTCTATCTTGCCCCGGAACAACTTGCCCGCCAGCCGGTTGATGAACGTGCGGACATTTTTGCATTTGGGATAACAGCATACGAAATGATCACAGGGAAAAAACCGATTTCCGGGGATACCCGCGAAGAAATCCTGCAGAAGTATGCCAACTTCAACGAGCACCTGCGGACACCACGCGCACTGATCCCGGACATTCCCCATTCCATCGAACGGGTCATCCTCAAATGTCTTGAAAAGAACCCCGCCGACCGCTACCCTGCCATGAGTTTGGTTGTTCGCGACTTGCAAATATGAAACTGTGGCTCAGTTTGGTCGTGCTGACATTCTGGCTTGCGGGTTGTGACCGACTCCCAAGTTCGAACTCCTCCACGCCTTCAACCACGTCCCAAACTTCGACAGTTGCTGCCGCTGCCGCGACGGACACGATCGCGAACGTCAGTCGTCCTCCTGCACCACCCGTGTCGGACACTGAGACGTACCAGCGAGCGCGCGATCTGGCAGGCGAAGGAAAACTTGCTGAGGCGCGGGCGCTCCTGCAACCCACTGCGGACGACGGCAGCGCGACGGACAAGGCGCTGGATCTGTTGAGCGACATCGACACGAAGATCCTATTCACCCCAGTGCCCGCCGACGAAAAGACCAATTACACCATTGTCGCGGGAGATTCCCTGGGCAAGCTCGCCCAGAAGTTCGGCACTACCATCGATCTGATCAAGAAGTCGAACAATCTCAACCGCGATATGATCCGCGTCGGTGATCGGTTGCGGATCTATCAGGGCCATTTTGCTGTCAGTGTCAACAAGACCACCAACGAACTTCGGTTGACTGATAATGGCGAGTTTTTCAAGCGCTACCGCGTCGGCACGGGCGAATACAGTAAAACGCCCGTCGGTGAATTCAAAATCACGGCGCGGATTGCCAACCCGCCCTGGTGGCGCGCCGATGGGAAGACGATTCCGTTTGGCGACCCTGAGAACATTCTGGGAACCCGCTGGCTCGGTATCAACGTACCGGGCTACGGGATTCACGGCACTTGGGATACCAACTCGATCGGTAAGCAGGCCACGGCGGGTTGCATTCGCCTGCTAAACGATGATATTGAGGAGTTGTACACCATCTTACCCGTCGGCACCACGGTGGTCATTCACGAGTAGGAAGGAGTCAGTTCACAGATGAAGATTTATACATTGGAGTTTGAGAAGCCGATTACCGAGCTCGAGCAAACCCTCGAAGCCCTGCAGAAGCAGGCCACAGAACAGAAGATCGATCTCTCGGCGCAGATCCACGCCATTGAGGAGAAACTCGAAGCCACCAAGAAAGAGGTCTTCACCAATCTCACTCCCTGGCAACGCGTCCAGCTCGCCCGTCACCCGAAACGGCCCTACATGCTCGATTACCTGCAGCGTATCTCCACCAATTTTATCGAACTCCACGGCGACCGCCGTTTCGCCGACGATCATGCGATCGTGGGCGGACTGGCGGAGGTCGACGACCGGCGGGTAATGGTCATCGGTCAGCAGAAGGGCCGGGACACGAAGGAAAACTTGATGCGTAACTTTGGCAGCCCCCATCCCGAAGGCTACCGTAAGGCGCTCCGACTCATGCAACTGGCCGAGAAGTTCGATGTTCCGGTCATCTGTTTCATCGATACGCCCGGCGCGTATCCGGGTGTCGGCGCCGAGGAACGTCACATCGCCGAAGCCATCGCCGTGAATCTCCGCGAGATGATGGTGCTCAGAACGCCGTTGCTTGCGGTGGTCATCGGCGAAGGCGGCTCCGGCGGCGCCCTCGGCATCGGAGTCTGTGACCGCGTCCTCATTCTCGAAAACGCCTATTACTCCGTGATCTCCCCGGAGGGATGCGCCGCGATTCTCTGGAAGGATCGCGCCAACGCCGCCCAAGCGGCGGCGGCCCTCAAGCTCACCGCGAAGGACCTGCTGGAGTTGGATGTGGTTGATGAGGTTGTGCCCGAACCGCTCGGCGGAGCACACCGCAACTACGATGAAATTGCCGGCACCCTCAAGAAATCAATCGTCAAGAACCTCGACAAGCTTTGCGAGATGAAGATGGCGGAGTTGCTGGAGGCGCGCTACAAGAAGTATCGAAGAATGGGTGTGTTCGCGCGCACCGAGCCGAAGAAGCGCGGCCGTGCCAAGAAGGACGCTACTTCGGTTACAACGGCTCCGAGCGTCGCCTGAGAGGGTCCTCATCCCGCGCTGAGTCAGTGATTTTGGGCTTCACAAGTCCATTCGATCTCATTACTATAGTGCGAGCGGCTGCGGATAACGTTCGCTTCAACACGTGTCTGCTTAACGTGAGGGGAGAAGATATGAAACGATGCTTTTGCGTGATTGGACTGGCTCTGTCTCTCGGTTGTGCTTCTGCAGTCGTTCGTCCGTACGTCGGCGATCAGCAGGCCTGGCCCACCGCCAGTGGCAGTATCGTCAGCACCAATTACAGCCTGCCCGTCTTCACCTCATTGCCGCCGGCGCCCTATGATGTGATCGCGGAATTGCGCATCAGCAGCCTGTTCTACGGTCAGCCGCAAGAGCAGCATTTGCCCCTGCTGGCGCAAAAGGCCAAGCAACTCGGAGCGGATGCGCTCGTATTTGTTCAGGGCAAGATCTTTTTCGCCACCAATTACGGGCCTCGCAATGGAGCTGCGCCCGAGAGTGGTGAGCAGAAACCACCTACGTTGACGACGGTCAACACGTTCAATCCGGATTCGTTCGCCACCGACGTGAACATCCTCGCAGTCCGTTGGACGGGCGATGCCCCGACGGGTTTGCCATCGCACCGCAGAGCGGCACCGGTCGTGGCCTCGCCTGCCGTAGAAGCCCCTGCGCCAGCCCCGACGCCAGCGACCGCGGACGCTACGAACGCTAATCCAGCAGCTTCCCCTCCGGCGACCGCACCAAATCAATAGGCCCGGTTTCGGCCGTTGGTGGGTTCCAAGCTCAGCGATCAAGCGTCGTCTTCCACATCCAACTTGATGTGCAAGTCGCGCAACTGCTTCGATTCGACCTCACTCGGCGAACTGGTCATCAAGTCAACCGCTTTGGCTGTCTTCGGGAACGCAATCACGTCACGGATGTTCGTTGATCCGCAGAGAATGGCACACAGCCGGTCGAACCCGAGTGCGATACCACCATGTGGTGGCGCGCCATACCGAAACGCCTGGAGCATATAGCCGAATCTTGATTCGGCTACTTCGGACGGAATCTTCAATACATCGTGAAACATCTTTTTCTGGACCGACGGCTGGTGAATACGAATCGAGCCGCCGGCCATTTCCTGGCCGTTCAACACGAGGTCATACTGCAGCCCGCGAACCTTCAGCGGGTTCGTGTCCAACATTGGCACATCTTCCGGCACCGCGGCGGTGAACGGATGTTGCCGCGCGAAATACTTCTGGTCCTCGGCGCGGTATTCCAACAACGGGAAATCAATGATCCAAAGGAAATTCCACTGGTCGTCCTTCACGGAGACTTTGCCGTCCTTCTTCAGAATGTCGGCGACGATCAACCGCAGCCGCCCCAGTACTTCCCACACCGTCTCGCGCTTGTCCGCGCCGAACAGAATCAGGTCGCCCTCCTCAATCTTCAGTTTCTCGACAAGGGCCTTCTTTTCGCCATCGTTGAAGAACTTCACGATCGGGGATTTCCACTCGCCACCTTCGACCTTGATGAACGCAAGCCCTTTCGCCCCAAAACTCTTGGCCGTTTCGGTCAACGTCTCAATCTGACCTTGGGTCGCCGAAGCCAGCCCCTTCGCGTTGATGGCCTTCACCACCCCGCCGGAGTCCACGGCGCCCCGAAACACCTTGAACTGGCTTTGCGCGAAATCCCTGGTGAGATCAACCAGTTCGATTCCAAAACGGGTATCCGGCTTGTCGCTGCCAAAACGCTCCATCGCCTCCTGGTAGGCCATCCGCGGAAATGGCGTCGGCAATGTTTCGTCACGGGCCACTTTCCAGACGTACGCCACAAGTCCCTCGATCATCGCCAGTACGTCTTCGCGAGTCACAAACGACATTTCCACGTCAACCTGCGTGAACTCCGGCTGACGATCCGCCCGCAGATCTTCGTCACGGAAGCATTTCGCGATTTGGAAATAACGGTCCACGCCCGCCACCATCAGCATCTGCTTGAACTGCTGCGGTGACTGCGGGAGCGCGAAGAATTTTCCCGGGTTTACGCGTGACGGCACGAGGTATTCGCGCGCGCCCTCGGGCGTGCTCTTGAACAGGATTGGCGTCTCGACTTCCAAGAATCCGTTACTGTCGAAATAATCCCGCACAGCCTTGGCGACGCGATGACGCAGCACCAGGTTACGCGCCATTGCCGGACGCCGCAGATCCAGGTACCGATATTGCAGCCGCAGATCCTCGCCGGCCTGCGCGCCGCCCGACTCGTCGATTTGAAACGGCGGCGTTTCACTCGGGTTGAGAATCTCCAGGTGATGCACCAGCACCTCGATCTCACCCGTCGCCATCTTCGCGTTTTCCGTCCCCGCCGGCCGCTTCCTCACCGAGCCTTCCACGCCGATAACGAATTCATTGCGCAGCGACTGCCCCAGTTCCCACGACGGCTTGTTGTGTTGCGGATCAAACACCACCTGCGTGTTGCCGCCGCGATCCCGAAGTTCGATGAAGACAATTCCTCCGAGATCACGACGGACGTGCACCCAGCCCGTCAGCGTGACCTTCTGCCCAATCTGCGCCGCGCGCAGCTCCCCGCAATGATGTGTCCGTTTCATGAATTCCTTCGCAGGATATCCTTCAGCCTCGATACGCCAACCCGCTCTTCGGTCTGCGCCGCGAGGTTCTTGACTTTTACTTCGCCGCCTTTCCACTCCTCCGGTCCGACGACAACTGCATACCGGGCTCCGGAAGCGGATGCCGCCTGGAATTGCTTGCCGACTTTCGCCGGCGTGAGGCTGTAGTCTACCGCAATTCCTCCGTCACGCAACTGGTGAATCAGCGCGTGCGCCAAATCACGAAGCGCCTCATCAGCGATGACCACATAGCAGTCCAGTCCCGAGTCGATCTTCGGGATCAATCCGCGATCTTTCAGCAGTTCTCCGAGCACGACGTCGCCCATCCCGAAGCCAAGGGCGGGCAGGTCCACCCCGCCGACTTGCTTCAGAAGATTGTCGTATCGACCGCCGCCCGCTATCGCGCGCAACTCGCCTTTGCAGTCGTGAATCTCCCACACAATACCCGTGTAGTAGGCCAGCCCGCGTACAATCCTGAGATCGACCTTGCAGTACGCCGCCAGATCGCCCAGCTTGCCCAGGACTTCGTTCAGTTCCGGCGCGGGCGCCTGCGTCTTTCCTTCCGCAATGGCCAGAACCTCGTCGGTCTTCTCCGCCGAAAGCCCGGCGGAACCCAATTTCTCCCGAGTCTTCTCCAAGGGCTCGCGCTCCAGCTTGTCGATGGCCTGAAACGCCGCGTACTGTTTATCTTCCGGAATGCCGACCGCACTCAAATGCCGTTGCCACGCGCGTCGGTCGGAGATGCGCACCACGAAATCGTCCTTTGTCAGGCCGAAACTCCGCAACATGTCGATTGCCAGCGCAATCAATTCAGCATCGGCGCCCAGGTCGGTCTCCCCAATAATATCCGCATTAAACTGGAAATGCTCGCGGAGCCGCCCGCGCTGCTGTTTCTCGTAGCGGAACAGTTGCGGGACGGCGAACCACTTGATCGGCTTCTTGTAGTCGCGGTGATGGGTGCCGACCATGCGGGCCAGCGTCGGCGTCATCTCCGGCCGCAATGCCACGGCGCGGTCGCCTTTGTCCACAAAATTGAAAAGCTGTCCGACAATCTCTTCGCCCGATTTTTGCGTGTACAATTCAAGCGGCTCGAGGGGTGGACCATCGTACTCGCGGAAGCCGTAGCGCCGTGCGGCGTCGCGCCACTTGTCAAAGATGTAGCGCCGAATCGCCAGCGTCTCGGGATAAAAATCTCTGAAACCGGGTAATGGATTCATGAAAGCCATTCCAAAAGTCAGCCGACGCGAATCCCGTAAGGTTCGCGCCGTCGATGTCAATGGCGGGAACCCATCGGGAGCCCCGCCCGGCAAGCGTTCAGGCCTGCGCTGGCGGTGCACCCTGCGGACCGCTATTGTATTTCTCGGTCAGCCGCAGCACCTGCTCGCGCATTTCCTTTCCGGGCTTGAATTTGACAACCGCGCGCGCGGGGATCTCCACATCCTTGCCGGGGTCGTTCGGATTGCGCCCCACGCGGGGCTTGCGCAATTTGACCTCGAAGACGCCAAAGTTGCGCAGCTCGACAGTCTCGCCCTTGATGAGGGCCTCCGTGATGTAATCGAGCGTCTTCTGCACAACCGTCAACACGTCCTGCTGGATGAGGTTCGTGTCGTTGCTGATCCGAATCACCAGGTCTCGCTTGGTCATTATCTCTTCTCCATTTGTTCCGTCAACTGTGTCAATTTTGGAATCCACTCTTCCGCAAATCGGTACACCCCGTATGCCGCGGCGATCATGACCAACAAAATCACAATCGGGTTGGCGAACACATTCCGCATCCCGACGGCAAACGTGCTGACGTTCCGCAATTGCTCCTGCCGTCCGTGCAACCTCCCCAACAACGCCTGTAGCCGCAAATACGTCGCATGCCAGTCCGTGGCCATCTTCTTGGCCATCCCCTCGGGCAAGTCCTTGAACGACGCCAAACTCGGCACATTGCTAAACAGCCGCAGCGCCCGCTCGTCCCGTTCCGCTTCCGAGGCCAGCATAACCATCAACGCTTCATGCTCTTGCGTAATCTGGCTCTTCAACGCCAGAAACGCCGCCTCTTCTTCGCCCGTAAACGGATCGCCCTTGAACCCCCGATCCAGGAACTGGCTCAACTGCTTCCACAACTCAACAAATGCCTCGACTCTGCGTATATTCCGTTCCAGATTACGGTCGCGCATCGCTCTTCTTCGTTACCTTCCTTGCTCGCAATCGCTTACGAGTCTTTCCACCGTACTGGCTCTGTGTCTCAATTTAGTGTCAGCCTCGACTCACGTCAAGCCAAATGGCTTGTGTACCAAGCACTTCAGCAACTATCGCGCCGATTGGCCCAGAATTCCTCAATTGCACCCAGTACTCCGGCCACGTCGTTATCGCAAAATCGCACCACCCGGACGCGTTCTCCACGTGGTTCCCAGATCGTTGGCGAGGCGCTCCCGAACGCCGCGACGACAGGGATTCCTACCGCAGCGGCCAGATGGGTAACACCAGAATCGTTGCCCAAAAACAGCGCGCATCGCTCCAATACCGCCGCCAGTTCAACCAGCTTCAACCCTGTCGCCCGCGTCACCGTGCGCGGCTCGAGCAGCTTCGCGAGCTTCTTCACCACCCGCTCGTCGGCTTCCCCCTCGACAATCAGCAGTTGCGCCGCCAGCTCGTCCGCCACCCACCGCGCCACCGCCGCAAAATTCTCCACCGGCCAGTTCTTCTTCTCGCCGCCGCTACCAGGATGAATCGCCACAATCGGCTCGCGCCCCATCATCTTCAAGAATCTCGACGCCGCCTCACGATCCTCTTCGCTCGGATGAACCTTGGGGCGTGGCTCCTCCACATAGATCGCCAGCGCCTCCAGCGGACGGCAATAATGCTTTGCCGCGTGCAGTTCCTTGGGCCTCGGCGACGCCTCGATCACCTGCTTGACCCCGCACCGGCGCACGTTATTGGCGAACAGACTGTCGGGATCGAACAGGTACGAGACCACCACGTTGAAGCTGCCGAAGTACTCCATCAAATCCGGATCGAGCACGGAATTGGGAATGAAAAAGCCCGCCATCGGCTTGGCGTCAATCGACCGCGTCCCGTCGGCGTAATACCGCCCGTTGGCCAGCTCGATGATGTGCGGATAGCCGAGTATATCGATGTGCCCGTCCGGCCAGCGCTCCCGCAACGCGCCAATCGCCGGCAGGGTCATGATGAAATCCCCAATCGCCCCACCCCGTATCACCAGTATCCGGGGAGTTTTCATGAAGGAAGATGTCGTACTCGTCGGTTCGCCAACATTCAATACACGCGCACACCGAGCACCAGCAGCAGCGCGCCGACGCACATCCCGAAGAAGCACGCGAGCCGGCACCGGCCCGTGTTGCTCGTGACGAATCCGATCACGTCGCGCACTTGATGCGGCGCCGACGCCATCCAGATCGCGATGCACACCCAAATGTATGCCAGCACGGTGACAACCAGCCGCAACGGCAGTTCGCTCCGGTCCGCCGCGTCGACCATGATCTTCGCGATCAGCAGCAGCAACGCCGCCACAGCACGCACCGCCAGAAACTGGTCAGCAAATTGAATCACCAGCCAGTACGCAACCGGCACGCCGATCGCCACAAACGGCCGCGCCCACGCCCAGTCGTCCGTCGCCGCGTTGAACATGACCACCCCCGCCCACACCGCGCACACGCCCATCAGCACACGCCCCCAGAATGTCGACCGTGGAAATTTCCGCAGCGCCTCGCCGAATTTTTCGGGCGCAACAATCCCCGGCACCCGCCCCGCAATACCCACCACGCCCAGGATCGTCGATGTAATCGCTAATCGTGTCATAAATTGTGTATGCCCGCCTCTCCGTACAACGTAATATGCGTCGCGCGCTCAATGCGCACCGGCAGCAACTCGCCCTTGTGACGTTCGCTGCCGTCGAAAAATACCAGCTTGTTCGTGCGCGTCCGCCCAAACATCCGTTTCCCCGCCTTCTCGCTCCGGCCTTCGACGAGAATTTCCACCGCCTGGCCCACAAGCTTCTGGTTCGCGCGCGCCATGCCCGCGTTGAGGATTTCCAGAATCACCTGGTTGCGCCGTTCCTTTTCCCGTTCGCTCACCTGCTCGGCCATGTCCGCCGCGGGCGTGTCCTGTCGCTTGGAATACTTGAAAATGTACGCCTGGTCAAACCCCACGTCCCGCATCAACGCCGCCGTCTCCTCAAAATCGTCCTCCATCTCGCCGGGGAAACCGACAATCACATCCGTGCTGATGGCGATCTTCGGCTGCGCCGCGCGTAACTTGTCCACGATCTTCAAATACCATTCGCGCGTGTACCCGCGATTCATCGCTTTCAGGATGCGGTTCGAGCCGCTCTGGATCGGCAGGTGCGCAATCTCGCACAGCTTCGGCAGGTCCGCGTACGCCCGCACGAGATCGTCGCCGAAACCCTTCGGGTGCGGCGCGGTAAACCGGATGCGCTCCAGTCCGTTCACCTCGTGCACCGCTTCCAGCAATTGCACGAACGCCGATTTGCCGTTCTTCTTGCGAATGTCTTTGCGTCCGTAACTGGTCACGATCTGGCCGAGCAACGTCACTTCTTTCACGCCCTGATCGACCAGCCGACGAACCTCATCGACGATCTCCGCAATCGGCCGGCTCCGCTCGCTCCCCCGCGTGTACGGCACAATGCAGAACGTGCAAAACATCTCGCACCCCTGCATGATGCTCACGTATCCCACGACCTGACGGTCGCCGTTCGTGCCGACCACGTGATCTCTGATCGTCGATTCGCTCCCCGGCTCTGCCGCGACGTCCACGATCGCATCAACCTCGTCGTCGTCGTCATCACGCGCGGCAAAAATCTGGTCCAAATACTCCGGCACGTGATGAAATCGCTGCGTCCCAACCACGAGGTCCACTGCCTTCTGCTTCTTCGTCAGCGTCTCGCCCCGACTCTGCGCCATGCAGCCCATGTAACCGAGCACGAGTTCGGGTTTGCGTTTTTTCCGATGGGCCAGTGTGTCCATCTTGCCGATGGCCTTGCGCTCCGCCAGGTCACGGACGCTGCACGTGTTCAACAGCACGACATCCGCGTCGGTCTCGGACGCGGTAATCTCGTATCCACGCTCGCGCAGCATCGCCGCAACGGCTTCGCTGTCACGCTCGTTCATCTGGCAACCGTAGGTCTTGATGTAAACGCGCTTCATCAAACGTTCGACCGGCCAAATATCAGCGCCATGATCTCCGTGCGGCTCGTGACGTTCTTCTCAAACGCCCCGCGCATCGCCGACGTGATCACGGTCGAGCCGGGCTTCTTCACCCCGCGCATGGTCATGCACGTGTGCATCGCCTCGCACACCACCGCCACGCCCTTGGGTTGAAGCTCGGCATTGATGATGTCCGCGACCTGGCTCGTCAACCGCTCCTGCACCTGTGGCCGCCGCGCGAATGATTCAACCACGCGCGCCAGCTTCGAGATGCCCACGACGTGCCCGTTGGGGATGTACGCCACGTGCGCCTTGCCAAAAAACGGCATCAGATGATGTTCGCACATCGAGAAAAACGGGATGTCCTTCACCAGCACCACCTCGTGATGCTGTTCGTCGAACTTCTTGCTCAGCGCGACCGCGGGTTCCTCGTCGCCCTGGCCGAAGATCTCTTCGTACATCCGCGCCACGCGGTCCGGCGTCTCCCGCAACCCCTCGCGGTCGGGATCTTCTCCGATCCCCTCCAGCAACAGCCGCACCGCTTCCCGAATCTTCTTCTTGTCTATCATTGGATGATGATCTGCCATCGCAACCCTCTCAGCCTCAGCGAGCATAGCCCATCACCCCGGACAGGTCAATGCGCCCGCCTCAGCCCTCGTTCTCTGGCTCTTGCTCGCTCTCTTTCTCCCTTCAACACCCCCAAACGAAGCCATTTTTTGGCCGAACGAAGCCAAACGAAGCCAATGCGTTTTCCCGATTTCTGCCATTTCCAACAAGCTCTCCATCAATGACATCAGGAGATCAACCCCCTCAAAAACCGTTGGCTTCGTTTCGCAGTCCTATACCCCCCCGCCCCAGGCTCCGCCAAGGTTACCACACCCCCGTTGGGCCGAGCCGCGACAGCAGCCCCCAATCCTGCCGATCCACAACCCATCCTATTTCAAAGAACAACCCCCACCCTATATCACACCCCGATACTCATGTCAATTCGTAACCGGATAGGTGGCTGCCCGGTGGTTACCACCTCGCTCATCAAAGTCCCCGCCCTCATCGTGCTGGTCAATGTCGCCCTGTACTTCCAGCGTAAATACTTCGGCGATTCAGTCATAACCACGCCGCCCCTCTGCCCTGCCTGCGGCCCCGTGAGTTGGCAAAGGGGCCACCGGTGCCGCTACGTTCCATTAGGAAGCACACGATGAGCTCGGCCAACGGTAACATCGCTTGCTCGCGAAGTACCTACGCTTGGATATTCGGGCTGTCCAGCTTTGGGATATACGCCGACGCGCCAAAGAACCTCGCGAATCGCAGTGACCAGCAAAGGCAAACCACTGTCTCGCACTCACTTCCCCTTCAATTCATAAATCAATTGCCATTCCGCATTGGTCTGTTGCACATCCCGCTCCCACAATTGCCACACCGTGCGCGCCATGTAGTCGATCTCGGGAACGATGCACACCAGACGCGTGGCGTCGGGTGAGAGGTCCACATCGCGCGTGGCGCTGCTCCACTCATGCTTCCACGTGCTCACGCGGACCGGCGGCCTCACATGCCCCGCATCCACATAGGACAGATCCGTCAGATCACCACGCGCATCACCGAAATACAGTCGCCTCCCCCGCCAACCCCAAAAGCGTGACGGACAGCTTTCGGTAATGAGCGTCGGGTCGCCGGAATCACGATTCATCACCGACAACGACTGACCGTCCAACAATGCCACGAACCGGTCATCAGGCGACCACCGCGCCAATACGGAATCATGCGACAGCGCGACCGCTCGGGCATGCGCCCAGTCATCCAGCGCGCCCATGCGCAGCGTGTTGCCATCCAGGAGAGCCAGGAATTTGTCGTCGTGTGACAGTTGCCACTGATAAGGTTCCGCTGGACCGGGTTTGGTGACGGGCTGAGGTGCGGCGTTGCTGTCGATGACTGATTCGCGCATCAGCTGCCAATCGCTGCCTCCCACGGCGCGTGGGTACAGAACGAATTGGCCATCGCCCGAAATCAGGCTCGCCTCCCCTTCCCGCACGACGGGAATCAGATGAATCTCCCGCGGATTCTCAAAGAGCACCTGCTTCACAAAGACACCGTTCAATGTCTGTACGCCCAGGAGGTAGCTCGTGGGACGGTTGGATTTCGCGTTGAGGAGGAGCTCGAACGCCACGTGAAGTTCTCCCGTTTTGCGCCACGGCAATGGCTCCCAGGCCGCCAATTGACGCGTTACCGAGTTGTTGACCACCGAGAAGATCGCGTTGGATTGCGCCGAGGTGCGATAGGCGAACTGGGTGCTGTCGGGCGACCATTCCAGCAGCGCGAGTGGGCCGCGACCCGGGCTGGCAACGGTCCGTGTGGTGTGGCGCAAATCAATGCCGCCCGGGGAGCCTTGCGTCGCGAACACCTGCCCGCCATCGAGCGGGATGTCGCCGGACGGCCGCAACGTGAAGCTCACCCCTGATTTCGCCGAGATAACGAACAACTCCGGCCGCTCCGGCCAGTTCAGCGCCACCCACTCATTATCCGGCGACCATCGCCATCCGCTCAGAAGATCTGTCGCGTCAGCCCGGGCAACAGCGCTAATGGTCAGGTGGAATAAACTCAAGCCAAATCCAAGAAGAAACACCGAAGAAACCCTCACCCTGACCCTCTCCCTTGGGAAGGGCAAGGGAAGCCGCCCCGGTCTCCTCGCCCCGCTTGCGGGGAGAGGATTAAGGGGAAAGGTCAGTCTGCCGACCGGACGCGACAAACCCCTAATTGGTCTTCCGAGCCTCATGGGCCGATTCCCACAGCTCGATAAACGACGGTTCGGACGATTGCACAATCGTCACGTGTTTGCCCTCGCGACGAATCCGCAAATTCGCCGCAAACGGTCCGCCCCGCGCGGCCTCCACCTTCTTGTACGCGTCGGCAAACTCACCCGCCTGCTGGTCGTCCTCCCACGCCGTTGCCCACACCAGCGCCGTCGGGCCGTTCGTGCCGTGCTCGTACACGTGGTAGCGGTCGCCGTTCCAGCCATCGGCCAGCACCTGCGCGTCGTACGCGCCCATCCCCTGCTTCAACAAAAACCCCGTGCCGAATTCGCCCAGGTTGTTGTCCCCAATCAGCCGCCAGTCCTTCGAATCGAACGCGGGCGGTTCGACCTTCTCGGGCGTCGCGCGATGCTGCAAAAACGTGTCAGGATGCAAAATGTCTTTCGTGCACGTCGGCGGATTGCGAAATGCCGCGTCGATCGCCGCCGTCCCGCCCGCGACAAACAACGACATCGCAAATTGCTGTCCTTGCTGATACGGGAACACGAGCAGTTCCTGCAGATACGGCGGCGCGGCGCGCAGCTTGGTCGTGTCCTGGCCAAACATCGCGCTCAAATCACCCAGCATCTTGCTCGGGTCGATGTTCTCGACGTACCACCGCGTCATCAGCACCGTCGCATCGCCCTCCACCAGCGCCGACGTCGCCAGCGCCAGGTCGTCGTTGTCCTTGATCTTGAGCGGGAACTTCCGGAGATCGAAATTCTGGTCCTGAAGGGCGTGCGTCAATTCATGTGACAGCAGCATCTTGTCGAGGTTGCTGGAAAACACCAGGTCCTTGAAGGTGTACAGCGACCGTTCTTCCGGCACGTAAAACGCCGCCACCTGTTCCCCATACAAACTCACCAGCACCTTCAGCAGGTCCGTCCCCTCGGGGATCAGCCCGAACGCCGCCAGCGACCGGCTGTAGTCGCGCAGTTGCTGCTCGGTGTATTGCTCCTTGACCTTGTTGGCGAGCACCTGCCGCAGCTCGGCGCGCTCGATGATCTTGTAGTTGACCGGGCTTTTGAAGGGCAGGCCGCGCAATTGACTGGTCTGCTGCTCGATCTGCTGGCGATCGACCGTTTTCTCTTCGGGCTTGGCCGCCCGCTGCGTCGTCGTCACCTGCTGCTGCAATTCGCGCCGCTGGTGTTCGAGCTGCGCAATCTCCCCGCGCAACTCGTTGACGCTCTGCCGCAACCGAAAATTGTCCCACCCAGCCAGGCCGAGCGCGATGAGCGCGGCCAGGATGATCAGGGTCGGAAAGGACTTTTTCATTGGTGGGCTCAATCAGCCCGTGATATTGTGGCCCGAACTCTAATGGACATCCGCCAGAAAATCCAGACGCTTCTCGCTGCACCAAACTACCACCCACTCCGTCGCGCCGAGCTGGCCTCCCGCCTCCGCCTCAACGCCGCCGAACGCCGCGATTTCCGCCGCGTGCTCGCCGATATGCTCGCCAGAGGCGACGTCGTCCGCGTCCGCACCGATCGTTTCGTTCTCCCGCAGGATGCCGACCTCGTCGTGGGCACCATCCAGTTTCACCCCAACGGCTTCGCCTTTCTTCGCCTCGAAGTCAGCGCCGACACCCCGCCGGGAACCGAGCCGCGCCCCGATGTCTATGTCGCCGGCGAGGATACCTCCGTTGCCATGAATGGCGACAAGGTGGTCGTCCGCCTCCACCGCGACCGCCGGAAATTCAAATCCGACGACAAACCCTCCGGCCGCGTGATCCGCATTCTCGAACGCGCCAGCGACACGATCGTCGGCACCCTGCAAAAGGGCCACCACGTCCATTATGTGATTCCCGACGATCCGCGCCTGCCGAACGACGTGTACACCAAGCCCGCCCGCAACGCCCAGGTCGGCGACAAGGTCGTCGTCAAACTGGCCGAATGGACCTCGCGACACGTCAATCCCGAGGGCGAAATCGTCGAGGTCCTCGGCAAAGCGGATGCGCCGGGTGTCGACATTCTCGCCATCATCCGCGCCTATCGGTTGCCCACGAAATTCGCCGACGCGACCCTGGCCGAAGTGGCCCGCATTCCCGACAAAATCTCCGCCGCCGACCTTCCGCAACGCGTCGACCTGCGCAAATCGTTCATCGTCACCATCGATCCCGACGACGCGAAGGATTTCGACGATGCCGTCAACGTGGACGAATTGCCCGATGGCGGCTGGCGGCTCGGCGTGCACATCGCCGATGTCTCGCACTACGTTCAGCCCGAAGGCGCGCTCGACCGCGAAGCGCGCGCGCGCGGCAACAGCGTCTATCTCGTCGATCGCGTGCTGCCGATGTTGCCCGAGAAACTCTCCAACAATCTCTGCAGCCTGCGCCCCAACGAGGACCGGCTGACCCAATCCGTTTTTATCGAGTTCACCCCGAAACTGACGGTCCGCAAAACCGACTTCGCCCTCAGCGTGATCCGGTCGCGCCATCGCCTCACGTACAAAGAGGCCTTCGCCCACCTGCAATCGAAAGACAACAAGGACGAATTGGCCCGCGAACTGAAAAAGATGTGGCGCCTCGCCTCCCGCCTCCGCGAACAGCGGTTTGCCCGCGGCTCACTAAACCTCGAATTCCCGGAAGTAAAGGTCCGCCTCGACAAACACGGGCGCCCCATCAACATCGAGAAGATCTACTACGATATCTCCCACCAGCTCATCGAGGAATTCATGCTCGCCGCCAATGAAGCGGTCGCCCGCCACATTTGCCAGTTGCAGGTCCCGTGCGTGTACCGCGTCCACGAGGACCCGGATTTGGAGAAATTGCGCGACTTCCGCGTTTACGCCCAGACCTTCGGCTACAAGGTCGGTGACGTGACTCATCGCCAGGAATTGCAGAAGCTGCTCAAGCAGGTCGAGGACAAACCCGAAGAGTACGCCATCAACCTCGCGCTGCTCCGTTCGCTGAAGCAGGCGCGTTATTCGGTCAATCCCCTCGGCCACTACGGCCTCGCGAAGAAGTTCTACACCCACTTCACCTCGCCCATCCGCCGCTATGCCGATCTCGTGGTGCATCGAACCCTGTTCTCTGTTCTGCGCGCCACCGATGGCCCATCCCGCCGCTATAGCGTGCAGGAATTGGCTCGCACCGCCGATCACATCTCCCAAACCGAGCGCGTGGCCGCCGACGCCGAGAAGGAATCCGTCGAACTCAAAAAGCTCGAGTATTTCCAGATGCAACTCGCCCGCGGCCAGCTCGACGAGATGGAGGCCGTGGTTTGCGGTGTGAAGAATTTCGGATTCTTCGTCGAGCTGCCGGACAGTTTGGTGCAGGGGCTCGTCCACGTCTCGACGCTCGGCGACGATTTCTACACCTACGATCAGCGACAGGAACGATTCGTCGGCCGCCGGAACAAGCGCGTGATCAAGGTTGGCGACAAACTTCGGGTCAAAGTCGAGCGGGTCGATCTCATCAAGCGCCAGATCGATTTCAGGGTGGTTTAGGAGCGGCAGCTTCTATCGCAGTATCTTGCACCAGCCCTAAAACGCCCTCGTGGGACACGCAGTCGAATTCGCTATCTGTTTGTACCCAATGTCTTGGGTATTTCGCCCACCCCCCCCACGGACAGTCGCCGCGCATCAGGTTCGCAATTTTGCACAGGAAAACGTCTTGGTAAGTGGTTCAGCGGCATAATCATTTATATCCGCTAAGAACTTGACATGGCAGGCGGGTTTCCGTAGTATCGAGCCTAGCGGTGTGGAATTCTCTTGGCTTGGAGTCGTAGCGATTACGATGTGGACGATTGTGGAGTCGAACGTAATGGGTAGGGTAATTATGAGGCTAATCAAGGGTCACGAGGGCAGATTGCTGGGATTGGCGCTGCTGGCTGTTGCTTTTGTCGCCTTCGCTTCTCCTGCTCGTGCGATCTCGAGCGTTACCAATATCTCCAACGGAGGCTCGGTCAGTTACGCCGACCTCGTGGGCACGAACGTGCTTTCCGTGCAGGTCGGCGACAAGCTCTTCAGCAATTTCACCTTCCAATTCCTGTCCACCGACATGAGCCTCGGAAATAACGTCGTTCCCTCTGACCTCGCCGTGTCGGCGCTCTTCAACCAGTTCGGTGAAGGCCTTTCCATCCAGTTGGTGGGCTTCAACGTGTCGAACATGAATTCCCAGGACATCGCGCTGACCTTCAGCGCGCAGGTGGTGGGCACTGGCAACCTGATTTCTGGCCTGGACCTGAGCGTCAACGGCGGCGCAACCGTTGGCGGACTCGCCGACGTTTCGGAAAATGTTTACACACACGGAATCGGCGCCGGCAACATCGCGAACCTGGCGGTGGCGATCACCTCCAGTTCCGCTTCTTACGCCGAGAGCGTCGTGACCTTCGCCCCGCAACCCATCATTTATATCGAGAAGGATTTGGGCCTCTCCGCCAACGCCGGCGGTGGATGCGGGACCGCGTTCATTTCGATCGTGAATCAAACCTTCGCCCAGGTTCCCGAACCCAGTACGATCTTCCTCCTGGCTATGGGAATCACCGGCCTGTGGGTTGCCCGACGCCGCAAATAAGGAATCACATTTTTCACGGATGCCCGGCCAGTTCCCTGACCGGGCATTTGTTTTTCTCCCGACGCCAGCGTCCTGCACGAATCCCTTCGGCGGTTGGCTTGACCCCCACCCCCGCCTGCGGCACTATACCACCCGCATGTGGCAATGGACTGAAAGCGTCGAGCAATACCTTCTCGACGTCATTTTCGAGCGCCGCCGGGACCTGCCGGCGCGCCTGACGAGTGCAGTCCTGCTCGGCCTCTCCAAGATCTACGAGCTCTGCATCCAAATCCGCTTGCGACTCTGGCATCTTCGCATTTTCCGCGATCACACCCTCGGCTGCCAGGTCGTCAGCATCGGCAACCTGAGCGTGGGAGGAACCGGCAAGACGCCCGTGGTCGAAGTCTTCGCCCGTGCCCTCCAACAGCGGGGCCGTCGTGTGGCCATCCTCTCGCGCGGCTACAAAAGCGTTCCGCGACCGCTCTGGCAGCGGATACTCTCCAAGCTCGCGTTTCGCGAAGACAAGGTGCCGCCCAAGGTGGTGTCCGATGGCCGCTCGTTGCTCCTGGACAGCGAACAGGCCGGCGACGAACCGTACATGCTCGCCTCCAATCTCAAGGACGTCGTCGTTCTCGTGGACAAAGACCGCGTCAAGAGCGGGCGCTACGCGATCTCAAAGTTCGGTTGCGACACGCTGCTGCTCGATGACGGGTTTCAGTACCTCGCGTTGAAGAGCCGCCTCGACATCTGTCTCATCGACCGCAACAACCCGTTCGGCAACCATTACCTCCTTCCCCGCGGCACACTGCGGGAACCAATCACCAACCTCAAACGCGCCCATTACATTTTCATCACGAAATCCAGCGAACTCGGCGCCAAGAAGCTCCGCAAAGCCATCCGCCAGTTCAACGACAAGGCGGAGATTATCGAGTGCGCCCATCAACCCCTGTACCTGCAGGACGTCTTCACCGGCGAACGCCATCCGCTGGAAGCGCTGCGGGATGTCCCCGTCGCGGCCATCTCGGGCATCGCCGTTCCCGAGAGCTTCGAGGAGGGACTCGCCCACCTCGGCGCCAGGCTTGTCTACGCCAAACGCTACGCCGACCACCATCGCTATACGCAGCAGGAAATCATCAACATGATCAATCGCAGCCTCAAACGCGGCGCCTCCGCGATCCTCACCACGGAAAAGGATGCCGTGCGCTTCCCGAAGATTGACCGCCGCGACATTCCCGTCTACTACTTGCGGGTGGAAATCCGGATTATCTCCGGAGCCAAGGACTTCGACGATGCAGTCGCCAACATTTGTCACGGATAACCAGCACACGCGCATCCTCATCCGCGCGACGAACTGGATCGGTGATTCCGTCATGACGATGCCGGCCGTCCAGCGCGTCCGCGAACTCGCCCCCGGTGCCCACATCGCCGTGCTCTGCCCGGGCAAACTCACCGACCTCTGGCGTCACAATCCGTACATCAACGAACTCATCCCGTTCGGCCAGAAGCTCGACATCCACGAAATCCGCCGCCGCGACTTCGACATCGCCATCATCTTTCCCAATTCGTTTCGATCGGCCTGGGAATGCAAACGCGCGGGCATCCCCCGCCGCATCGGCTTCGGCGGACACTGGCGGCGGTTCCTGCTCACGGACGTGGTGCACGAACCGCGGACGGAGAAGCCCCGCTACGAGAACCGATCGGTCGATGGCAAAACCTTTCGGGTGAAAACATTCCGGTCCCTGCGGCACCAGTCGGAACGGTATCTCGACATCGTCGCCCATCTCGGCGGCAATCGCACCCCCGCCCCGCCGCGAATCCGCCTGGCCATCGAAGAGATGCCGGCCCTCAACAAATTCCTGCGCGACGATGGCCGCCCCGTGATCGCGATTAACGCCGGCGCCGAGTACGGCCCGGCAAAGCGCTGGCCCGCGGAACGCTTCGCTCAAACCGTGGTCAAGGTCACCGAAGTTGCCGACGTGCGCTGGCTGATTACCGGCGGTCGCGACGGAATCGACATCTCCCGGGAAATCGAGACGCGGTTGCATGACGCCAAATTGGACGACAACACGGTGATCAACGTCGCCGGCAAGACGACGTTGCTCGACCTGTGCGCGCTCTTGCGGTTTTGCAAGCTGCTTGTGACGAACGATACCGGGCCCATGCACATCGCCGCCGCGCTCGGCACGCCCACCGTCAGCATCTGGGGCTCGACCTCGCCCGAGCTCACCGGACCGTTGTCCCCGCGGAGCGTGATCATCCGCGAACCCGTCGAATGCAGTCCCTGTTTCCTGCGCAAATGTCCGATTGATTTTCGGTGCATGGACCGCATTCAGGTCGGGGCCGTCGCTCAGGCTGTCCTGAAACAATTGGGCGTGGAGGACAAGACCGCCCCCCAATCATGAGCGAAGGCTACAGCGTCACCCGCTCGGCGCGCACGGTGAGCCTGGCGGTGCTGGGCAGCCGTGTGCTCGGATTGGTTCGCGAACAGGTTCTGGCAGCCCTCTTTGGGGCTCACCAGGAATTCGACGCCTTCGTCACGGCGTTTCGTATCCCCAACCTGTTGCGCGACCTCTTTGCCGAGGGCGCGTTGTCGGCGGCGTTCGTTACGACGTTCTCGCAGAAGCTGTCGGCGGAGGGCGACAAGGCGGCCTGGCGCCTGGCGAACCTGGTGTTGAACGCCCTGATCGTTGTCCTGGGTGTCATTACCGTGGTTGGCATCGTGATCTCGCCATGGCTGGTGCGGATCATCGCGCCCGGGTTTGCCGCGACGCCCGGTAAAGTGGAACTGACCACCACGCTGACGCGGATCATGTTTCCATTTCTCCTCATGGTGGCCCTGGCGGCGCTGGCCATGGGGATGCTCAACGCCAAACATCGATTCGGCGTCCCGGCCAGCGCGTCGATGATGTTCAATATCGGTTCGATCGTCGGCGGACTCGCGTTCGCCTTCCTGCTGGCTCCGGGGTTTCTCCACGATCCCTCCCTGGCGGGACGGGCGATGATCGGGATGAGCATCGGCACGCTCATCGGCGGCGCCGCGCAATGGCTGATCCAGATCCCGAGCCTGCGCGGCGTGGGGTACCGCTATGAAGTCGCGTTCGACCGGAATGACCCGGGGTTCCGCCAGGTCCTGAATTTGCTCGGGCCATCGGTCATCGGGACGGCGGTCGTGCCGATCAACATTTTCGTGGACCAGTGGTTCGCTTCGTATTTCGGCAATGGCGCGGTGACATGGCTCAATTGCGCGTTTCGGCTCATGCAGTTCCCGATCGGCCTGTTCGGCGTCGCGATTGGTGTGGCGATGCTGCCGACGGTCAGCGCCCACGCGGGACGCGGCGACATGGTCGAGTTCCGTAAAGTCCTCGCCCGCTCGATTCGTCTCGCCTTCTTTCTGTGTGTTCCGGCGGCCTGCGGTTTGTCCGTATTGGCCATGCCGATCATCTCGACGATTTACCAGCACGGCAAATTTGACCTGTTTGCGACGCAACAAACCGTCGCGTGCGTGCAGGCGTTCTCGGTGGGTCTCGTGGCTTACGCCGCCATCAAGATCATCGCCCCGTCGTTCTACGCGCTGGGCGATTCCCGCACGCCCATGTATGTCGGTTTCGTGTCCGTCGGCGTCAATGCCGGTACCGATTATCTGTTTGCCATCACCTGCCACATGAAAACGGCGGGGCTGGCGCTGTCGACATCGACCGTTGCGCTGTTCAACTTTTTCCTGCTGCTCGGCCTCATGCGTCGCAAGATCGGGCGGGTCGAGGCGACCGTGCTGCTGCGATCGTTCCTCCGTGTGGCGACCGCCGCCGCCGTGATGACCGCCGCGGCCTACGGCGTCCACCGATTCTGTGAGTTCAACCGCTACCTCGACATGTTGTTGTCGATGACCGTGGCGGTCCTGGTCTTCGGCGCGGCCTGTTACGTGCTCGGCGTGGAGGAACTTGCGGAATTGCTCGCGGTGATGAAGTTTGGTTCCAGGAACGTTTCCGAAACCGTTGGATGAGCGCGCCGCCCAATCTCAAGTCCAAAGTTCGGGACCTCCCGAACAAGCCCGGCGTGTACCTCATGCGCGACCAGCTTGGCCGGGTGATCTACGTCGGCAAGGCGCGGTCGTTGCGCAAGCGCGTGAGTCAGTATTTTCATCCGTCGCGGGCGATGCGCTGGGACCCGAAGACGCGGGCGTTGATCGACTCCATCGCCGATTTCGAGACGTTTGTCGTGAAGAGCGAACCGGAAGCGCTGCTCCTCGAAGGCAAGCTCATCAAGGAATACAAACCGCGCTACAACGCGATGTTCAAGGACGACAAACGCTTCCTGATGGTGAAGATCCAGATGAACGAGCCGTACCCGCGGTTCAAGTTCGCGCGATTGAAGAAAGACGACGGCGCGCGCTATTTCGGGCCGTTCGCGCATGCGGGCGCGGTGCGGCAGGCGATGCAGTGGATTCGCAAGAAGTACGGCGTGCTCGTCCAGGGCACAGGCGCGCCCACCGAGAAGGACCTGAAATACTCGACGTATCTCGTTCCCGTCCCGCTCGCTGAAATGCCGCACGAAGAATACCTGCGTCGGGTCGATCTGGCGTGCGAATTCCTCGAAGGCCGCAACAAGGAAGCCATCGGCCAACTCGAGGAGGAGATGCGCGATGCCGCGAAAACAATGAGGTTCGAGGCCGCCGCCGGCTTGCGCGACGTCATCAACAGCCTCCGCGAAATCGGACGGGCCGCCCGCGAGCGCAAGTTTGCCCGCGATCTTGCGCCGCACATCGATCTCCGAAAGGAAATGGATGACCTCCAACAGGTGCTGGGTTTGAAAGCCTCGCCGCAGCACGTCGAAGGATTCGATATCTCGAACATCAGCGGAACATTATCCGTCGCCTCGACGGTCTGTTTTCGCGATGGCCGGCCGCACAAGGAGCATTATCGCCATTATCGGATCAAGACCGTGGAAGGCAGCGACGATTTTGCGTCGATGGCGGAGGTGGTGGGACGCCGCTACGCGCGGGTGCGCGCCGAAGGCGGTGCGTTGCCGGATCTCGTGATGGTCGATGGCGGCAAAGGGCAATTGATGGCGGCGTTACGGGCCCTGTGGAAACTGGACATCCGCGAGCTGCCCGTAATCGGCCTGGCCAAACAAATGGAAGAGATCCACGTGCCCGACCAGACGCTGCCGATTCAGTTGCCGCGCAATTCCCCTGCCCTGCACCTGATTCAACGGCTGCGGGACGAAGCGCATCGGTTTGCCAATGCCTATCACCAGAAACTCCGCAAACGCCGCGTCCAGGAATCCGTCCTCGACGAATTTCCCGGTCTTGGCGACAAGCGCAAGCTCGCGCTCTTGCAGCACTTCGGCTCGATCCAACGTCTCCGCGAAGCCAGCGCCGAAGCGATCGCCGAAGTCTCCGGGATCGGGCCGAAGATGGCGGCGGCGCTGCAAGCGTTTCTCGCCAATCGACAAGACATGCGCTAAGTTCGGCTGCATGGGCTGGGAGGCGGTCCGTGCATTCTTGCTACTCGCATTCATCAGCGCGCCCGTCGTGTCGGCAGGCGGCGAGACGGCTGCGTCGGCGTTGATCCCCTTCGAGGCGATCACCGGGACAAACCTGCCCCTGGTGCGCGGCGTGACGGATCATTACACCTTGCGGAGAGAATATCCCTCGGAGACATTTTCGGCGCGCCTCGATGTGTTCGAGTATCTCTTCGACCACATGGACGCCTGTTCCGTGCTGGCGCAAATGACAGGGCTGACGAAATATCGGGCCAGCCTCCATGTCGATGGCCGGCTCAAAGCCGACGACCATGAGGGCGCGTCGGGGTACATCCTCCGGGTGTATGCGGGCGGCGGGAAACGGGTGCTGTATGTCGAGGGCACGGAACGCGGCGTATTCAACGTGCAGGGCCGCGGCGTGGCGGTGGTGGATTACCGCGAGGGCGCCGGCGGCAACATCGAATACACGCGGGGGATATTTGTGAAAGTGGACAATGCGATGCTGGCCGCGCTGGCACAGTTGTTCTCCGTGTTCTTGCGGGGCACGGTCGACGGCCATTTCGCCCACGTGATTCGCAATCCGGTGATCCTCAGCGAGCAGGCGCAGCAAAACCCGGACAGGCTGCTCCGACAAATCAAACAATTCTCCGCGGCGGACCAGCAATTGCTCGCGCCGTTCGCTGCCCTGCTTCGCTCGGATTATTCCGCTCGACTCGCACCGGACAACCACTCGCCCTGAGGGGCCTGAGGCGGGTGCCGTCTAAAGCTCCGAGTAGATGGTGAGGGCTTGTCCGCGCCTGGGTCTCTCACGTTCGCTCAGATCACCGAGGTGAGCGGCCTGCGATCTGCAGTTCGCGGCACGTCAGCTCCCGGGTCGCCAGGACTTCATAGATGACCTTTGTCCGTGGATCATGAAAGATGTTCTTCACAGATGGCGCTTGCATGAGTTGATGAGTTCCCGGGTGTATTGTCGAGAGGCGGCGTACATGGGCGCGAACATTGTCATCTGCCAGGTGAGATGCGGGAGCGTCCGATTATGTTCCCGAACTGCACGCTCCTGTTGCGCCGTAACCGCCTTCTGCTCCTGCATAATGCAAACGGGATGAAACTGCCGACAGGGTAAGCGGGAGTGGACGAACAGGCAATCCAAATAAACGCAAGGCGTCCAAACAATCGGGCAGGCGAAAGCGGGTTGAGGAGGGCGTCCTCGTGAACGGGTGAGGACTCACGCGCTCCGTGGGAGAACGTCGGGCCCCTGAGTTCAGAGCGGGTTTGACAGGCTGCCGGCTGACGGTTATGATGTCGGCCACAGTGCAGACGCTGAGAGTTTTCGTCCCCAAGTCGCAAGACATTGGGGTGGGAAGCGTATGAGAGGGGTGTGAATCAAGATTGTCGGAAGTCAGACTAAAAAAAGGCGAGCCCGTGGAAAAGGCCTTGCGGCGGCTGAAGAAAAAGCTGGATCGCGAGGGGACGTTGCGTGAAGCGCGGGCGCATCGCCATTACGAAAAGCCGAGTGAAAAACGCCGGCGAAAGGCGCGAGGGCCTCGTACCTTCATGGGTTTTTAGGCACACGCACGAACCATTCACGGGGCCAGCGACGCGACGCGACCGCTGGCCCCGAATGCATTTGGGGTTGTCCCTGCTTTCATGTTTGCATTCTCGACCTGCTGGAATTCGGAGCGGCACTTCGATGGGCGCGCCATGGTCAATGAGGTGCGCGCGCTCGGATTTGATTATGTCGAGCTCGGCCACAGCACGCGGATGTCCCTGCTCCCGGGTGTGCAGGAAGCCGTGGCGGCTCGCGAAATCAAGATCAGTTCCCTCCACAATTTCTGTCCCACCCCGATCGGAGTCATGGGTCCCGCGCCGAATTATTACCTGCCCAGTTCGTCGGACGAGGACGAACGCCGGTACGCGGTGCGGCATACCTTGCGGACGATCGATTGCGCCGCGGCGCTCGGAGCGAAGGCGGTCGTCATGCATTTGGGACGGGTGCGAATGCGCCACTACACGACGCGCCTGCTGAACTTTCACCTGGAGGGACGCGCGGAAAGCCCCCGCTATCATCGGTTGGCCGAGAAGGCCATCACGGTCCGCGACAAGAAACGCCAAAAACCTCTCGATCAGGTGTACCGCACGCTCGATGAGGTGTTGCCCCGCGCGAAAGAGATGGGGGTCAAAATCGGCATGGAAACGCGGCTCGGCATCGAGGAAATCCCCAACGAGCGCGAGGCGGATCAGATTCTCCGTCATTTCGGCACGGACACGATCCTGTACTGGCACGACGTCGGCCATGCCGCCGTGAAGGAAGTCCTGGGTCTGATGAGCGTCGACGGCATCTTGAATCGATTTCGAGGTCGCACGGCAGGCATGCACTTGCAGGATTTCCACCCGCCGGTCGAAGACCATCTGCCGGCCGGTTTCGGGACGATTGATTTTGCCCGGCTGGCGCCGTTTGTGACGGACGACATGATTCTGGCATGGGAAATTCATCCCCACTGGAAGGCGGAAGAGATTACGGAAGGCATCAAACGGGTGCACGACTTGCTACGAAAACCGGTCACCGCATGAGAAAACACCTGGGCGCGATATTGCGTGTATTCGTGAGCGTGGGCATCCTCGCCTACCTGTTCAACGGGATTTTTCACAAGGAAGCGCTGGAGTATTTTCAGGCGCGCAACATCGATCCGGACACGCTGGACTGGATGGCGCGGGCACGGATCGTCTGGAGCGTGGGTCCGAGCGTGTTGTGGCGCGAATTTCAGAAGATCAATCCGACGTGGCTGGCGGCCGCCGTCGTTTCCGCCGGGCTACCGGCCATCCTTGGGATCACCCGCTGGCGCTGGATTCTGCACGTGCAGGGATTGGACGTGAAATACTCGCGGCTGTTTTCGATTTCGTTCATTGGCCTGTTTTTCAACGCGTTCATGCTCGGATCGACGGGCGGCGACGTGGTCAAGGCGTGGTACGTGGCGCACGAGACGCACCACAAGAAAGCCGAGGCCATCGCCACGGTGGTGGTGGATCGTTTGATCGGGCTACTGGCGTTGTTTGTGATTGCGCTGGTCATGATGGCGATCTATCACGAACGCGTCTACCGCGATCCAAAACTGTTTTGGTTCTCCATGGCCACGCTGGGTGTGATCGTGTTCACGGTCATTGGCACGATCGTCGGGATGTGGCGCGGATTCGTCGACAAGTTGCCGGGGGTGCGGCCATGGCTCCAGCGGATGCCCCGGTACGACGCCCTGCGGCGGATGGTGGAAGCGTATCGGGTCTACGCGTCTCATCCGGTGATTCTGACGCAGACGATCCTGATCTCATTCGTCGTCCACTTCTTCTCGATGTTGAGCATCTGGTGCATCGGCATGGGTCTGGCAGTCCGGTCCGCGGCGTTTGCCGACTACTTCTTGTATCTGCCGATTATCAATTCCGTCACATCCGTGCCGATTACGATCTCGGGGTTCGGCGTGCGCGAGGGGATGTATGTGAAGATGTTCCATGAGGTTGGCGTGGCAGGCTCGGCGGCGCTGGTGATGTCTCTCGTGGGCTACCTGGCGTCGTTGTTCTGGAGCATTGTGGGTGGCGGGTTCTTCCTGACTCATCGCAAGGAACTTCCGCCGACGGGTCAAATGGTCACGGGCGAAGCCGGGTAGCGGGAGGCGATCAGGCCAGCACGGTCAGCGTGCCGCTGGTGACGCCCAACTGTTTGACCACATTCAGGCGACGGAACAGGGCTGATGAGTCTGCCGCCGTTCCCTCGATCACATCCTGGTAGGCCTGCACAATCGCGCGGGTCTTCGCGGCATCCTCGTCGAGCAATTCCACACGGAAGACGCGGGCGCCTGCCTCGGCGAACGACCGAATGAACTCGCCCCCGCTTTGGGCCTTGGCGTGATAGACCGTGTTGCGACAACCCACGTCGGCTTTGAGAGGATGGTCCGCGCCGACGCGGTCACGCAATTTGACGTTGTGGCGATCGCACGGGCGGCCGCAATTCGTCGCGTCGGTGCCGTTGGACAGGAACGCGGCAAACACGCAGTGCTCCATGTGAAACATCGGAATGTGCTGGTGGATCGTCAGCTCGAACCATTGTGGCGGCGCCGCGCGCAACAAATCGAGCACCTGCTCGGCATTGAGGTCGTAGCAGACCGTCAGGCGTTCGAGTCCCTCGCGCATGAGGAGCTCGGCGGACAGCGGATTGGCCACGTTCAACGAGAAATCACCGATTTTCCGCAGGGGGGTATTGCGAAAGTAATCCAGCCCGCCCAGATTGCGGATGAGCACACCGTCGGGCTTGAAACCCTCGATCAATTTGAAGAAGCCCTGTTCGCCGGCCTTTTGAATTCGCGGCGTCGCGAGATAGATTTGCGCCGAGCCACGTTCTCGGACACAGGCGACGGCATCGCGATAGCGGCGGATATCCTCGAAATCGACGTAGACGGTGGAACAACGGGCCTCCAGTGCGGCCGCGAGTTGATCCAGCGTGCGGCAGAGGGCCACCAATTGGCGAGGCGCATCGCGGCGCTCGCGGGGAATCTGCGCCAACAATTCCGGCAGCACCGGCGAGACGGCGGCTCGCGCCTCTGGATCGGTTTGGCCGGCGGACTTGATTTTGTCCACGAGTTCCCGGCGCAACCGATTCAGTTCGCTGACGGGGAGGATGGTTTGGCCGATGAGTTTGTTATGGATTTCACCGAGGACGAAATCTGTTTCACCGAGCCGGCTGAGTTGATCGCGCAACCCCTTCTCGGTCAGCGGCCGTTTGAAGGCGGTCTGCAGCGGCATTGAGGAACTGACGCGCACGCCCCTGGATTCCACCGTCAACGGTTTGCCGACGGCACCGGTCACGGTGAGGTCGATGGAGGTCTTCGGACGCGGGATCTGGCCCTTGTACGTTCGCCGCAGTTCGCGTTCGAGTTGCGGGTCACTCGTCTTCCAGACTTTGTCGCCGGGTTTCAGGCGGGCGAAATCGATATGGCCACGCTCGAAGAACAAGCAGCCGTCGCGGACCTGCCAAACCCGCCCGCCCTGTTCGTGGTCGGGATCTCCGCCCGTGTCAAACACCACGCCATCGCCGGCGGTCGGTGGCGTTTGCGCGTCGACCTGGACGTGGTCGGCGCCGACGTTGCGGATTGAACCGACGAACGGACCGCGCTTCTTGCCGAAACGCGCGCGGACCAGTTCCTGATGGTTCACGCCGTGCAACCAGCCAGAGTACAGGCCGCGGGAGAAAGTCATCTCGAGCTTGTACTTGTCGGCGGTGGCGACATCGGCGGACTGCTCGGCCAGCGCCGCGTCGATGGCTTTGCGGTAGACCTGACATGTCGCGGCGACGTACTCGGGAGATTTGAGGCGTCCTTCGATTTTGAAGCCGGTGACGCCCAGCCGAATCAGTTCCGGGATCTCGTTCACCGCCATGAGGTCCTGGGGCGAAAGCAGGTATCGACGGTCGCCCAACTCCTTCACGGCTCCATCGACGATCAGTTCGTAGGGCAAGCGACAGGCCTGGGCGCACTCGCCGCGATTGGCGCTGCGTTGTCCGAGCGCTTCGCTGGTCAGGCACTGGCCGGAGTACGCCACGCAAAGCGCGCCGTGCACGAATACTTCGAGAGACGGCAGGCCATTCGCGGCGGTGGCGAATTTCGCCATTTCCGGCATCGAAGCTTCGCGGGCCAGCACGATGCGTGTGACGCCGAGCCCCGCGGCAAACTTCGCCCCTTCGGGCGACGTGATCGTCATCTGCGTCGAGGCATGGACCTCCATCTTCACTCCCAGTTCGCGGGCCAGCACCGCCAAGCCGAGGTCCTGAACCAGCACGGCATCCACGCCAGCCGTATCGAGCAGGATCAGCTCGCGTTCGGCGTCGGGCAGTTCGTCGGTGAAGATGAGCGTGTTGACCGTGCAAAACGCGCGGACGTTATGCTCGTGAAGAAAACGGACCAGTTCGGGGAGTTGCTCTTCGGTGAAATTGTCGGCGCGCATCCGGGCGTTGAAACGCGGCAGGCCGAAATAGACCGCGTCGGCGCCGTTGGCGACGGCGGCTCGCGCGCAGTCCATGTTGCCCGCCGGGGCGATCAGCTCTGGCTTGGTTCTCACGCGGGGGAAAGATAGCAGAAAAGCCGGGACACTCAAAGAACTTCGGACCTTGGTGATGCTTGCGCCTGCCAACCCGCTCCGTTAGTGTGTGTTAGCGATGAAGGAAGCAGCGATCAGTATTGTTCAACGGATGCGCGATGCGGGGCACACGGCGTATTTCGTTGGCGGGTGCGTGCGTGACATGGTGCGAGGCGTTGAGCCGCACGACTACGACATTGCGACGAGCGCGCGGCCCGAGCAGGTCCAGGCGCTGTTTCCGAAGACGGTGGCGGTGGGCGCGCAATTTGGCGTGGTGATCGTGGTGATGGGCGAGTATCAATTTGAGGTCGCCACCTTTCGCAGCGACGAGGCCTACCTGGATGGACGGCGTCCGACGGGCGTGCGGTTCGGGTCGCCCGAGGAAGACGCGAAGCGGCGCGATTTCACCATCAACGGGTTGTTTTTGGATCCCCTCACCCGTGCGTGGGACCCGCTGTCGCCGCTGCAACGGCGGGACAAGGCGGTGGGCGGGCGCGTCATTGATTTCGTCAATGGCCGGGCGGACATCCAGCGGAAAGTGGTGCGGACGATTGGCGATGCGCGGGAACGATTTACCGAGGACAAACTGCGGCTGCTGCGGTGTGTGCGGTTTGCGGCGAACCTCGGATTCGAGATCGAGCCGGCGACGTTTACGGTTGTGAAAAGCATGGCGTCGCAGATTGGGGCGGTCAGCGCCGAGCGGATTCGCGATGAGTTGATCAAGATTTTCACGAGGCCACACGCGGGGCGCGGGCTCGCGTTGCTGGATGAAAGCGGACTGCTGGCGCAGGTATTGCCGGAGATTGCCGCGATGAAGGGCGTCGAGCAACCGCCGGAGTTTCATCCCGAGGGCGATGTGTTCCAGCACACGAAATTGATGCTGGAGATGATGTCGGATGCGGCCTCACAGGAGCTGGGCCCTCCAAGAGACAAGACGGTGCTGGCGTTTGCCGTGTTGCTGCATGACGTGGGCAAACCGCCGACGTTCGAGCGGGCGCCGGATCGGATTCGGTTCAACGACCACGACCGGATCGGTGCGGAGATGGCGGAATCGATGTTGCGTCGGCTGCGGTTCTCGAACGAACAGATCGAGAAGATCGCGTTGTGCGTGCGCGAGCACATGCGGTTTCAATTCGTCAAGGAGATGCGGCCGGCGAAGCTGAAGCGGATCCTGGCGCGGGAGACGTTTCCCGAGGAACTGGAACTGCATCGGATCGATTGCGCGTCGAGCCATCGCAACATGGAGAACTACGAATTCCTCAGGGCGAAGGCGGCGGAGTTGCCGCCCGAGGTTGTGAAGCCCGAACCACTGCTGAACGGGCACGATTTGCTGGCGCTGGGGCTTACACCAGGCCCGATGGTGGGACAGATCCTCCGCGAGGTTGAGGAACTACAATTGGAGGAACGCCTGCGATCGCGGGAGGAGGCGCTGGAGTTCGCGAAGTCGCGAGCCGCGGCGGCGCCGGCGCGGCCCGACGCGACGACTTGATGCTGGCGTGGACGGACAGGTAGCGATTGATGTTTTCCGCGGAGACCATGCCGACGAGCCGTCCGTCTTCCACCACCAACACGGCGGTCGGCGCGGTGCCATTGATGATGCCGTCGCAGGTTGGCATCAACATTTCCCGGGGCGAAAAGACAGCGATGTGGCGATCCATAATCGTCATGACGGGCGCATTGTCGGCGCCGGTATTGATCGCGTCGACGAGGGCGGCGCGCGTTACGAGACCGACGAGGGCGCCGTTGTCGAGCACCGGGAAATCGTCCTGGGCGGTTTGATAGACCCGCTCGATGGCGTGTGAGAGCGGATCGAGCGGAGTGAGGAAAGCGACCTCGCGGGTCATCACGTCGGCCAGGGTGAGGCCGCGCAATTCGCCGCGCATGCGGACGACGCGTTCCTCGCCTTCCGCGCCGATGAAGATGAACGCCCCGATGAGGATCAACCAGAGTGAGATTTTCAATCCGACGACGACGAAGAGGATGGCCAACCCCTGCCCCACCATGGCGGCGACGGTGGTGGCCTGGCGATAGGGGACGACCAGCGCGAGCACGGCGCGCAGGAGCCGGCCGCCGTCCATCGGAAAGGCCGGGATGAGGTTGAAGAGGAAGAGCGTTGTGTTCGCCTGGACGAGGGTGACGAGCAGTCCGTGCAAATCGCGCGGCATGGTGATGATGAGCCAATGGGACGGCAGGCCCGTGAGCGGGATCAGCATGCAGGCGATGGCGGCGTTGACCATCGGGCCGGCGACGGTGATGGCGATTTCGTGCCAGGGATTTTCGGGGATGGTGCGCAGGGCGGCGACGCCGCCGATGGGCAGCAAGGTGATGCTTTTGACCTGCACGCCGAGCTGTTGGGCGACGAGGCTGTGGCCGAGTTCGTGGAGGATGACGCAGGCGAAGATCGAGGTGAACATCGCCACGGCCCAGCCCGAGCCGGCGAGGCCTTCCTCGGCGAAGCCGGCGTAGGCGACGAACGCGAGGAAAATGAGGAACGTGACATGCAGCCGCAAGCTGATGCCCGAGACACGACCAATGGGGAGCGACCATCTCATGCCAAATACCGGTAACACTGAACCGGGATGGAAGCAAGGAACAGCGGGGCAGGGAAAATCGCGACGCACATTCCGGGGAATTTTGGGCTTTTCTTTTGGAGGTCGCGGGTGTTTAATCCAGCAATTAGCTCGGTTCCGGGCGAATCGTCCCCGGCCCAGGAAACCGGGTTGTGAGGTTGGGAGAAACCGACGGCAGCGGGTTGGAAAGGAACAAACCATGAGAACCCTCCAAGCACCACGATTCCGGACCATTGAATCCCCGGGAAGCGCCCGAGAATCCGCGAGCCCCTTCTTCTTCGCCTTGTGCGGCATCGGCCTCGCGTTTCTCCTGGGCGCTCACACCTGTACGGCGGCGGCGTGGCAGATTGAGACGAGCATCGCCCTGGGCTCGTCGAACGTGGTTCAAGTGCTGGCCGATCCTGCCCGCCCGTATGTCTACGCGATTGACCGGGGCAACAGCCAGGTATTGTTCATCGATCTCAACGCCGGTGTCGTCAGCAAGCGGTTGTATGTGGGCCAGGATCCGACGAGCTGCGATATTGACGCGACGACGAACAGTCTGTACGTGGCCAACAAGAGCGTCGGCACCGGCTTGCCGGGTTCCTACCAGATCGCGGTGGTCGATCTGGGGACCCAGACGAAGACCACGGCCTATGTCATTGCCACGGACTACATCAACAGCAGCCTGGTTGACGCGGTCAATGTAACGGCGGGTCGCCAAGGGCGGCTGTATTACAACTCGGGAAACGACATTTGGAATTACGGGGCGGTCGGCTCGATCGATACGACATCGGGCACGGACCTGGGGATTTTCAACGCGATCAAGACGAGGATGGTAATCTCGTCGGACAAGACGCGGCTGTACGGGCAACATATTTACGAGGGTAATTTGGGGGAGATGGGGGTTTTTGATGTGTCGACGGACAGCAACCAGCTCGTCGACCATCTCGAATATCCGCCGTATGGAAGCAACTACGGTTGGGGGCCGGACAATTATTGCCTGTCGGGAGACAACCAGTATCTGGCCTTTGGAGACATCTACTTCGATGCGACGAATCTCTCGATGCAGTACGGGGTATTCGACGAATACATTTACGCGTTGAACTATGAGGGCACGGTAGCGTTTGGTGAATCGGCGATCTGGGACACAACAAGCTTTGCGGTGAACGGGGCCGCCACGAAGATACAGGATCTGCCGTTCACCACGACCGTGATGACCTATGATTACGCGCACGACCTGCTGTACGCGATGAACCCCGCCGATTCCAAGCTGTACATTCTATTCCAGTCCAACTGCACTCTGGTCCCCACGTCGGCGAACTGCACGGCCGCGGGGACGACGGGAAGTTTCACCGTGGAAGGCGGCAGCAGTTGTTGCTGGACCGCGAGCACGGCCGAGGCGTGGATTCAGCTGACCGGCGTCACGAACGGCTGCGGGACGAGCACGGTGAGCTACAACGTGTCCGCCAACAGCGACACGAGCGCCCGTTCGGGGACGATCCTGGTGAATAACCAGGCGTTTACGATTAGCCAGGCTGGATTTAGTTGCAGCTACGGGATCGCGCCGTTGTCGGAGAACTTCCCTGTGTCCGGCGGGACAGACAGTGTGACGGTGAGCACTTCGGATCACTGCGAGTGGACAGCGGCGAGCAACAACGGGTTCATCACGATTCTCTCCACCAATGCCGGCGCGGGCAATGGGACGGTTACGTTTTCCGTGGCCGCCAATCTGAGCAGCAACGCGATCAGCGGCACGATGACGATTGCGGGCCAGACGTTCAAGGTCACGGAGGCCGGGATTGGTCCGAGTGCCAATCTGCAAGGTGCGTGGGAGGGAGTGGTCCAGACCTGTGCGATGAAGAAGGACGGTCAGCATTGCAAAGTAAAGGGCCAGCTCTACGCGGTGAACCGCGGCGGCGCGACGGCAACGGGTTGTCTGGTCGCGTACTATCTTTCCAACGACGGCAGCGTGAGCCTGACGGACACGCGTCTGAAGTTGCAGGGGATGGGCACGATCAAGCCCAACAAGGTCAAGAAGGCAAATCTGAGCGTCAATCTGCCTGTCGGCGTCTCCGCGTCAGGGCAGTACCTGATTGCGGTGCTTGGCACCAGCGGCACCATCCCCTACGGCAACGGTTCGGATAACATGGTTGTCTTTGGCCCGTTGCCATAACGCGGGGGATTGGCCGGATTCTTTGATGATGCTGGGAATACGAGCCAACGAGTGGGCGCGGTACGATGTCAGGTGTTGCGTGAGCGACAAGATCGGCGTCTCACAGTTCGATCGGTTTGTCTTCTCATCGAACTACTCATCCTGCAGTCCTTTACCCTTGAGGATTTGCGGCAGAGATTTTTCAATCCGTGACTCGCGGGTTTTGGATTGTTTGGCGGCGGAGAAATAGAGGAGGTAGCCTCGCTGGCGTCCCGGGGTCAAGGCCTTAAAGGCCGATTTCACGGCAGGGTTTTTAGCCAGTGTCGTGCGAAATTCGTCGGGCATTTTGAATGCGGATGTCGGTTTTAACTTCACTTCCAGACCGGCTTTTTCCACGTCGATGGCTTCACGAATATAGGCTTTCAAGACGGGTTCCAGCCCGACGATTTCCCGCAGAGTGGTGAACCGAATCTGGCGTCCGGCCTGCACGTTCTCGGTTTGTTGGATGAGAATACCCTTGGGATCTTTTAGCAGAGCGCCTTTCATGAACAGAATCGCGCAGTATTCCTTGAATCCGTGGATGAGGACAACGTTTCGGTCGTCCAGCGTGTAACACGGCTGATACCACTTCAATTCTTCGGTGAGTCCGCAGTCGAGAATGATCCTTCGCAGTCTCTGCAGTTCGTCCTGCCATTTCTCGGCTTTCCGCAACACGGCATCGACCTTGGGATTGGTTTTGCGTTTTTTCATTGTTGATTCCGATTGAGTGAACCTACCATTCCACAGGTTGCGGCAGGGTGCAATGGGTCGGCGACCAAAGCGAAGGGCGGCGACAGTAGCCGAGTAGCCGAAAGGGGATGGAGGGAATGGAGAAATGGAGTGATGGAGTAATGGAGTATTGGGGTGGCGGCGAAGGGTTAGCCGGGTTTTTTGATGAGGCCGGTGAGGCCGGCGACCCAGATGGTACCCAGTTGCAGCCCTTCAGCTTTGGACGGGGGATGAAACGGCTGGATTCTTCACGGCCCACCACAAGGGGAGAGCGGCGCTGGCGGTCAGGAGAATGATGTACACCAACGAGTGGCTGGGAATTGGGTCGGCAAACCCGAAGTCCGGTCCCTGAACCAAGGTGCGATAGGCAATGTGATGTTCGGCCAGCAGGGCCAGCGTCGATTCATCGGCGGGCGCGACGAAAATCGGAGGACGGCGGTTCCCGGGCAGCGTGATATGGAGATCGCTCGAACCGTTCTTGTATTGGTCGATCTCGATTTGCGCGTCTTTGTGTTCGAGAATGATTTGTTGCGCTTCGACGGAGGAGATGAACCGGGTTTGCCAGCGTGTCGTCAACCCGAGCCACACTGCTGCCGCGGCCAGCGCCAAGGCGAGACCCACAGCGAATGATTTCGCGGCCACTCTCTCGATTGTTGGCACCTCGGTCTCGGGTTGACCGGACGCGTTCCTCCAAGGTCGGCCCAACAGGATGACGATGCCGATCGGCGTAAGGAACAGGGAGAGCAAGGCCAGCCATCGCATGGGGAGCAAGTGTTCGTAGAATTCGAAGGATGTATAGGTGCGTCCGCTCCTGGTGAGCGCCGAGAGCGTGGGTTCCTCGGCTGGGGTCCAGAATTCGACGCGGCGGCGGTTCTCGGGCAGGCGGATCCAGATTGTCTTCGGAGCACCTTTGTACGTCTGCAGCCGGATTTGCGCGTCGCTGCGCTCGGCAATGATCTTCTGCGCTTCCTCCCCGGGGATACGCTGAGCGGTCAGAGGTCCACGGAAAAGTGCGAGCGCGAAGAGGACGGAGAGAAGGGTCGGGATGACCATTCCGAGGCCGAGCCAGGTGAAGAAGGACTTGTTGGATGTCATCAAGGGCGGCTTCGCGCTGGTTTCCTGACGGAACGAGTCACGCCACCACCGAAACGCCCAGATCGCCAGGGCAACTCCCACAAAAGGATAGAGCAGGCCGAGCCAGGTCCACCAGCCTTCCTTGAGCCCAAAGCCGTGGCAATAACCCGGAACGACAAACACCAGGAAACCTGCGGACACCATGCGCCAGAAGCGGACAACGTTGCCGCGCTGTCGGGCGGATCGTCTGGCAGCCCGGCTCATCACGTATCCGATGCAGACGCCTGAGAACAGCAAGAAGGCGAGGACCGAGAATAAGAACAGAACACCGGCGGTCAGGATTGCGCCCAGAGCGGCCAACCAACCCGCGGACTTGGCTGTCGCGCCGCTCTTGGTGGCCGCCGCGCCCACGGCGGCAGTTGTGGCCGAAACGGCGGCGAACGGCAGCGCCGCGAGCACGCCCGCCGTGAAGGCCGGTGTTGGGCCGGTGTCCCTCAGTGTGGATTCGACGATGCGGTTGACGCGCTCGGCGAGCATGGCGCGGCCGCGAGACAATCGCTGCCGGACGACGTCCTCGGACACGTCGAGCGCCCCGGCCACCGCCGCGACAGATTGATGTTGGCGATAGAACAACACCAGCGGCTCGCGATAGATTGGCGGCATCTCGCCCAACGAGTGCCACAAGATCGCTTCCTCCTCCTGGCTGATAGCGTGGTCGCGCGGGGTCGTCTGCTCGACGGATTCCTCGGGGAGATTCTCCGGCGTCTCGGGCTGGGCGGTCAGTGTATCCGAGCCGCGGCGTCGGGAATTGTGGGCGACGTTGCGGGCGATGCCGCACAGCCAGGACTTGAGTTTGGAGGGTTCCTGGAGTTTGCGGAGTTCGCACCAGGCGGTGATGAAGGTGACCTGGGCCAGGTCTTCGCTGACCAGGAAATTGCCGCAGGCGCTATAGGTCAGGGCGCAAACGAGGGCCTGATAGCGGGCGACGATTTGAGCGAAGGCGTCGCGGTTGCCGGACAACGTGTCGGCCACCAATTCGGCGTCGGTGCGGGCGGTGACGGTAGCGGGCATGGGCTTGATTCTGGTCGCAATCATATCACTCATTACGTGGCAGTTAGAGGCGAAAAGGTGACAGGGAAGGCTGCCTTTTCACCACAAAGAGGGAGGAGCCAAGGAGCCGAGGGATGACACGAAAGACACGAAGGAGACACGAATGGCACGAAAGCGGACAAGTTCCGCCCTAAGCGGACAAGTGGGCACGAATGTCCCCTGCCCTCGAACACGAAGGCGGAGGGTTAACCGGATTCTTTGATGATGCCGGTGAGGCCGGCGACCCAGATGGTGGTGAGGGTTCGGCCGAGGGCGATAATGCTCCCTGCTTCCGTAGTATTGGAACTTTCGGTGAGATTCGCTATACTGGCCGCAGCATGCCATCGAATAACAGTCTACGGGAGATGGACTCCAGAACACGGCGGGCCGTGACACACTATTGGCAAACGCGTCTTTCGCAGCGCCGCCGACAGGAGGAAATAGGCAAAGCCGACCAAGGTCTGCGCAGCGCCGTGACAGGTGGTGCGCAAATGGACGGATTTGTTGATTTGTTCTCTGACTTGATCGCGGATGCTGGCGTTCCAAGAGAGTTTATCTTCCGCAAGAGGGCCATCGAGTTGCCCGGGTTCTTCCGTCCGACAAAGGAGTGGGATCTTCTTGTGGTAAAGGAGCGCACGCTGATTGCCGCCATCGAGGCCAAGTCACAAGTCGGCCCTTCCTTCGGCAACAACTTTAACAATCGCACCGAAGAGGCGATGGGTAGCGCCTTGGATTTGTGGACCGCGTTTCGTGAGCGCGCCTTTTTGGACAGCCCACAACCGTTCCTTGGTTACTTCTTCATGCTGGAAGACTGTGAGGCGTCGAAGCGGCCAGTCAGTGTGCAGGAGCCGCATTTCAAGGTATTCACGGAGTTTCGCGGCGCGTCGTATATGCGCCGATACGAGCTATTCTGCAGGAAACTGGTGCTTGAACGCCATTACACGTCATCGGCGTTTATCACTTCCGATAGCCGCACGGGTCTCAGAGGGAGCTTCCACTCCCCGGCAGACGACCTCTCAATGGAACGATTCGCGAAAACGTTAGTCGCCCACGTCGGAGGAGCGGTCTGACTCCATGGAACAGACCGTTCACAGGCTTGTCAACGGGGATGCCCGAGACCTGTCGTTTTTGCCCGACGAGTCGACACACCTCGTTGTAACGTCACCGCCTTACTGGAACTTGAAACGTTACGCCGAGAATCCCAACCAGCTTGGCCACATTCAGGACTATGAAGCTTTTCTTGGCGAGTTAGACAAAGTCTGGCGGCATCTCTTCCGTGTCCTTGTCCCAGGTGGGCGGCTTGTTTGCGTTGTCGGCGACGTGTGTGTGTCGCGCAAGCGTTTTGGCAGGCACCTAGTGTTCCCTCTCCATGCAGACATCTGTGTCCTGTGCCGTCGAATCGGATTCGACAACCTGAATCCGATCATATGGCACAAGATATCCAATGCCTCGTATGAGGTTTCCAACGGCTCGAAGTTCCTCGGTAAGCCGTACGAGCCGAATGCAATCATCAAGAATGACATGGAGTTCATCCTGATGCAGCGCAAACCGGGAGGGTACCGCCAGCCGACCAATGGCCAGCGTGAGGCCAGCCGTATCAACAAGAAGGAGTTCGATACCTGGTTTCAGCAAATATGGAACCTAACCGGCGCCTCCACCAAACACCATCCGGCCCCATTTCCACTCGAACTGGCGCGACGCCTCGTTCGAATGTTCTCGTTTACCGGTGACACTGTCCTCGACCCGTTCTGCGGCTCAGGCACCACGCTGGTGGCTGCCCTTAAGACGGGCCGCAACAGCGTTGGCGTGGAAATTGAGTCGGAGTATTGCCGTATGGCAGCTCGCTACCTCAAAGCTGAGAATTCCGACCTCTTCTCTCCTGCACGGCTAGCATTTGAAAAGGTGATCCTGACCAGGAACGCGTGCACGGTCGCGGAGGACCAGACGCTTTACACCGTGCATCCTGCGCGCAAGCGCCTGCGGTAGGTCGAGACGGTCGCCGCACCCCTTCAAGACGAGCAACCCCTAGCCTTCTCTGCGGACCTTGACCAGTTGGTCGGCACGCGATCCGCCTTCGCCAAGGCTATGGCGGACAAGTTCCGCCTTCGCTCCACGAGCTTCGGCGGACGAGGGCGGGACATCGGACATGGGGGATTAGTAGCATGGGAGAGCAGAGGGGAAAAGGAAATTGGGGAAGGAAAACCGGGGCATGGATTGATGGAGTATTGGAGTAACGGAGTGTTGGGGGGACAGGGAAGACGGCCGCAAGTGGGACGCTCGCGCAACCAAGGAGGACGGAGACATTCGGCCGGGTCGAGTGCGCGCGGTCGGGAGACCGGCGCTCCACAACCAGATATACAGCCACCCCCTCACCTTAATCCTCTCCCCCAAGGGGGCGAGGAGATATATACAGGCACCCCCTCACCCTGACCCTCTCCATCAAGGGCGAGGGGATCGAAGGAGTGGCGAGGAGGAATGTGGGCAGGCACCCCCTTCACCTTAATCCTCTCCCCCGCCGGCAGGGCGGGCGGGCTCGGGGTGCCGGTGTCCGTTTAGCGGAAGCCGCCGTTGATGTGGAGGGTTTGGCCGGTCATCCATTCGGATTCGGGTGAAGCGAGGAAGACGGCGGCGGCGGCGATGTCGCTGGGATGGCCGATGCGGCCCAGGGGTGTTTGGGATTCGACGGACTTGCGCATGTCGCTTTCGGCGACGCCGGCGGCGCGGAGTCCTTCGGTTTCGACCATGCCGGGGTTGATGGCGTTGACGCGGATTTTGCGGGGACCGAGTTCGACGGCGAGCCCGCGGGTCAGCGCGTCGACCGCGCCTTTGGTGGCGCTGTAGACGGAAGCGTTGGGGACGCCGTACCGGCTGACGAGGGAGCTGATGTTGATGATGCTGCCGCCGCTGTCCCGGAAATGGCGGACGGCCTGCTGGGTCGCGAGGAGCAGGCCGAGGACATTGAGGTCGAATTGTTTGCGGAAATGATCCTCGGTGATGTCGGCGAGGGGCCGGAACTCGTACGTGCCGGCGTTGTTGACGAGGATGTCGATTTTGCCGAGGGCTTTTTCGGTTTCGGCGAAGAGGCGGTTGATGTCGGATTGTCTGGCAAGATTGGCGTGGATGGCGACGGCTTGGCCGCCATGTTTGGCGATCTCATCGACGACGCGGTCGGCGTCCTCCTTGCTGGACGAATAATTGACGACGACGGCGGCGCCCTCGTGGGCGAGGTGTTTGGCGATGGCGGCGCCGATGCCTTTGGATGCGCCCGTGACGACGGCGGTTTTGTTGGCGAGTGATTTGGCGGATGTAGTCATGATGATGTGCTCCCTTTTTGGGTTGGATGATGCTCGGACGGTTTGGTTGCGTGGAAATTTGGTGGTCGGCGAAATTGCCACTGGGCAGCCCCCTCACCCTGACCCTCTCCCCCAAGGGGGCGAGGAGACGGGTGCGGAAAGGAAACGACAGAGACCCTTCGACAAGCTCAGGGTGACACCTTCTCGGGCAGGCGGACGGATCGGTGGAACCAATAGGACGGATGGGCTGGTTTGGATGGAGTATCATCTCTTTTGGGATTTATGAGTTGACATGGATATCGTTACAGGATAGGATGCGGGGTGTTGTTCTTTGACATAGGCTTGGTTACCAGTCCGGCGGGAGGGGAGGGGTGGGGCCCTATATACTACGAAACGAAGCCAATGGTTTTCGCAGGGTACTGCTCATGGAACGCGCGATCTGCCAATTGGTTATGAGGACGCGGGACGCGAAAAACGCATTGGCTTCGTTTGGCTTCGTTCGGGGTAAAAATGGCTTCGTTTGGCCTCGGAGCACGAGGAAGAGCAACGGTTTTTGGGGGGGTGGGACTGCAAAACGAAGCCAATTCCGGCGAGCCCGGTGTTGAAGGGTTACCAAAACGAACCCAAAAACGAAGCCAATTCCGTGATGGCCGCCGCGCCGTACCTCCCCTTGCCCGTTTCCGCGGACGGCGGGCGGTCGAGCGACGCTACACCAGCCCCTGCGGAACGGCAAAGCGCCGACTCCGGATACAACTCGCGAGCAGGCAAGTCGGCGCATCTCCAAATTGGTGCAGGCGGGGGGCTTGAACACGGGGGTTGAGGGGACTATGATGCGCGGCGATATGGATAAGCTCCTGGTTGTAGACGACGAGGCCGACATTCGGCGAGCGTTTCAGCGCAATCTCACCAGCGAGACGTTGCAGGTGGTGGAAGCGGGGAACGGCGAAGAGGCCATCCGCATGGTGGCCAAAGAGCGGCCGAACCTGGTGGTGATGGATATTCGCATGGGCGGGACGAGCGGGTTGGATGTGTTGCGCAAGCTGCGCGAGCTTGACCCGAAGCTGCTGATCATCATGATGACGGCGTTCGGGACGACGCAGACGGCGATCGAGGCGATGAAGCTCGGGGCGTACGACTACGTGCTCAAACCGCTGGAGGTGCCGAAGCTGAAGGCGTTGATCGAGTCGGCGCTGAAAGCGGCGCGGGACATGCGGGAGGTGGTGAGTTATCAGCCGCTGCTGGGGAGTGAAGACCACGCCGAAGGGATCGTGGGCAAGAGCGACGCGATGCAGCAGGTGTTCAAGCTGATCGGGCAGGTCTCGCAGTCGGAAGCGACGGTGTTGATTACCGGCGAGAGCGGGACGGGCAAGGAGCTGGTGGCGCGGGCGATTTACCATCACAGTTTGCGGGCGGACAAACCGTTCATGGCGATCAACTGCGCGGCGATCCCGGAGAATCTGCTGGAGAGCGAATTATTCGGGCACGAGAAAGGCGCGTTCACGGGCGCGGCGGACCGGCGGATTGGGAAATTCGAGCAGTGCGATCACGGCACGATTTTTCTCGATGAGATCGGCGACATGCCGCTGGCGACGCAGACGAAGATTTTGCGGGTCTTGCAGAACGGCGAATTCCAGCGTGTGGGCGGCAACCAGACATTTCACTGCGACGTGCGGGTGATCGCGGCGACGAATCGGGCGCCCGAGCAGCTCGTATCGGCGAAGAAATTCCGCGAAGACCTGTATTATCGGTTGAACGTGGTGCGGATCCATCTGCCGCCGTTGCGGGAGCGGAAGGAAGACGTGCGGTTGCTGGTGCATTATTTTCTGCAGCGGCTGGTGAAGTCGGGGACGGGCGGCGGACGCGTGACGAAGATTTCGTCGGAAGCGCTGAAGATCCTCGAGCGATCGCCATGGCCCGGGAACGTGCGTGAATTGGAGAACGTGATCGAGCGGTCGGCGGTGGTGGCGCGGGGCGATTCGATACTGCCGAAGGATTTGCCGTCGGAAGTGCGGGAGATGCGGACGGCGGCGGTGCCGGCGGAGGACCTGGTGGCGGCGATCGACGCAGCGGTGCGGCCGTTGTACGCGCTGGCGAAGAAAGATCGGAGCCTGAAGATCATGGCGTTGGTGGAACGGGAGTTGATCACGCGGGCGTTGACGGAGACGAACGGGAATCAGGTGCAGGCGGCGAAGCTGCTGGGGATCACGCGGGCGACGTTGCGGAAGCGGATCGAGAAATTCGGGATCGCGAAGCGGCTGGAAGTGACGTGAGACGGGGAGCGTGGAGGGCCTATTCGATGAGGACTCCTTTCTTTTCCATGTCATCAACCTGTTCCTTTGTCAGTTTGCCGAAGCCCTGCGGGAGTTTGCCCTGGGAGATGAGGTCGCGGAGGTAGCCGGCCTGATGCTGCACGGCTTTCGCGTGGGCCACGGGATCGTGCGCGGCGGCGTCCCTGGCTTCCGCGGCGTACTGGGCGGCGAACGGGTCAGGTCGGGTGGCGGCGGACTCGACCAACGGCGTGGAGGCCGGAGTGGCATTCCAGTCCGGCTCGGCGCGCGTGACGGGCGTGTCGGCGGGCGGCGGGGCTGGTTTCTGCGACGCCACCACGGTCGGCTCGGCTGGCGACAATGTCTTCAGGAACGAGTAGGTGATGAAGACGATCGAGACAGCGACGGCCGCGGCCAGAACCGCGAGCCAGCGTTTCGAATCAGTGTCCAGAAGGGAAGCGATTCGGCTCATATCGGATTAGTGGCTCTCCTGCCATTGGCTGAAGTTGATTTGTCCCGAGACCACCGGGTAATCGGGAGGCGGTTTTGTGAGGAAGCGCGCGTCGTAGCTGTAATTCTTGACGTAGCCGGTCCCGATGTCTCCCGAGCGGTTGAGTGTGCCCACGGCGCCGCGCGACTGCTGAACGATTCCGCCGTAAACGGTGAGGGTGCCGGTGGGGGTTCTCGAGTCGTAGTTGACCACGCCGAAGGAGCCGGGGCTGGTATCACTGGTGAGAGTAGAAGTGCCGGCGGCGATCATGGCAGCGTCAATTGTCAGGGCGGCGGGTGCGCCCGTATCGACCCAAATATCGTCCTGCGAAATCAGTCCCAAGGCGTCGGTGGTGGTGGGATTGTTGACGGGATTGTGGGTGTAGGTGATGCTATTCTCGATGTACATGTCATTTTCGCTGACAACGCTCAAAGGGCCGGTGATATTACCTCCTTCGAGGTAGACGGTGCCGGATTTGGATCCCGAGGTATAGGTACCGACATTGGCGACGTAGATCACGCCGCCGGCGGACGGGATCGAGTAACTGTGATTCGTCCATCCCTGGTTTGGATTGGTAATCGAGACGGTGCCGCCATTGAAGGTGAGGGTCGTGGTGCCACTGATGACGACATTCAGCGTACCACCGGCGGTCGCGAGGGTCTTCAGAGACGCGGAGCCGTTCTGAGTGCCGTTGTTGAAATCTATATCGGCCATCTGTCCCTGATACGAGTTCAGGGCGAGGCCATCTTGGAGGTATACGCTGGAGATGCTCCCGGAATAGGTACCGTACTCGGACGTCAGCGGGGCGTAGAATGACGCATTGCCATCGAAGTACAGTTCCGTATTGGAGTGCACATGGCCGTAGAAGGTGTCTCCGCCGCCAAAGTTGATGGCCGCGTTGTTACTGCTCCAGAGCGCGAATTCGGCGTACGTCGGCTGGTAGACATCGAGCAAGCTGACGACGCGCGACAGAGATTTGCTGCTCCCGCTTCCATTGATGACCCCCTGGACTGTCCCTGTCGAAATAATGCAGTACGTGCTGGTGTTAGTCCGAAAAATGAACCAGTTGTACGTACCCGAACCGACGTTCCCGCTGCCATTGGTCGCGCCGGTGGACGAATTGACCATGACCGTGAGATTCGATTCCATGAACCGGGCGCCAACTTCGACCCCGGCTTCGGCCACGTACATGGCTTGATCCAGATTCAACTGCCGCACGGCGACCGTCCGGTGATCGCTGGCCACGTCGAGGATTGTCAGCACCAAGCCGACGACAATGAACAACAGGCACAACACAACAATCAAGACAGACCCTTCGGGTCCCAGGCGCACTGGCTTGCTTTTATTCATAACCGAACTTCCTTATGAATGATTTCATCGACGGTTCTGGCATGGGCTAATTCCTGAATTGCACAAACGTCGCCATCGTGTTGGTCACTGTTTTTCCGCCACAACTCTGGGCAACCGAGAGGGAAATCTGAACGCCGTTGGTCAGATTGGCGATCGTCGACGCGACCAGGTTGGTCACAATGCATTTGCCCGATTGGTCGACGATCGTGTGTTTGTTTGTGGAATAGGTGAACGAAAGGCTGCCATCATACGATAGCACCCAATTGGAACTTGTTGACGAAGTGGTAACGGTGCTCTGCTGGGCTTCGCGCAAGCCGGCGTTGGTGCCGATACCGATAACCATGCGGTCCAGTCCGAGGCTGGCCTGTTTCGCGGTCGCGCTCATCAGAGTTGTCTCGTTGTAGAACTTGCAGACCTGACAGAAGACATCGAACATGGCAATGGTAAGTATGGCGACGATACCCATCGAAATGGACATTTCGATAAGCGTGAAACCGCGTGCCGATCGCGCTGGCGTGGTAGGCGGAGTCTTCATGGGTGCAGTGTCGACGTCAGCGTCGTCGTCAAGGTGTTTGTTCCGATGCAGGCTCGGGGAGCTTGATTGATATAATTCAGGTAGGCAACGCTCACGGACAGATTCCTCGTACAGGAGTTTATGTTGCTGACCGTGTATATCCCCGTGACGGTACCATTGGTGAACACGTGCGTGCCCGCATTCAACGAGGAAGAATTGGTCAGGCTCAGCGTGCGCAGAGTCTCCAGTTCCAAACGGACGGAATGCAGGGCGGCCATCTGGTTGGCCCCGGTCTTGACCGCCTCCATGGACAAGTCAAAGCTGATCACGCAGGCGCTGAGCGAAACGGCAAGAATCCCGAGGGCCAACATGGACTCCACCAGCGTGAACCCCGCTTCCCCCTTGAATGACCTGCGCGTCATCATATCTCCTTGTCCTCGACCGCATACGACTACCGTTTTTAGCAGCAAATGACATACCCGGAATGCTTCCCAAACAATATCGTGCTGGTCCCGCGGTTTCCGAGAATTCCACAGGAGCCCTCCCTGGATTGTCCACGCGGGACTGAGAAACATTCGCAATGGTGCGAGGGGCGTCCGTATCGGACGCCCCTCCCCACCCCGGGCTCCCGCCCTCACCTCTCGGGAACCCTGTGATCTTCCATCGACCGATTACTTCGGACCGAAATTCTGTGCTGGCACCATGCTATTGGTCTTGCTGGAGCCATTGCCGAATAATCCGAAGAATTTCCGCGGTTCCGAGTTGTCCTTCGGCATCCATTTGTCGTTTGTGTAAACGGGCTCGTTCGGCAATCCATTGACGTATTTCTCGTACCCGGTTTGCTGGTCCGGATGCACAATCGTCGGTGTTAAAAAGATTAACAGGTCGCGTTTCGTCTTGCTCAGGCTTCGGTTGCGGAACAAGGGGCCAAGCAATGGCGCATCGCCCATGATCGGCACCTTGCTGTAATTGTCACTGGTGTCTACACGCATCAGGCCGCCAATGGCCAGTGTATTGCCGCTCTTGATGAGGACCGTCGTCTGCGCGGTGCGCGTGTTGATAATGGGAATCTGCACGGCATTACCTCCGCCGCTTTGCAGTGTCGCGTTCTGCGTCGAGCTGCTCGCTTCCGGCTGGACGTCCAGCGTCACGTAGTCGTTGCGATTGACCCGTGGTGTCACGGTCAGGATGATGCCAATGTCCTTGTAGTCAAAACCGGAGATTTGCAGCGACGCTGTCTGCTCGCTAAACGCGAAGTTTGGAATCGGATACTGCTCGGCGATGGAAATGCGCGTCTTGACGTTGTCCGTCGCGACAACACGGGGATTGGCCAGCAATTCAGAGTCCGTATCCTGATTGAGGTAATTGAACACGATCGCAGCGTTGCCGGGGTTCAGAAGTGCATACGGTGCGCTCCATGGGCCGCCGTTCAGGTTCTTCTGCAAGGTAAAGCCGGTCAGATTCCCGCCGCTGTTGGGGTCGGTCGCGTACGAGGTTGGACCTGTGGGGTCAGTCCCGGGAGCAACGCGATAGCCCGTTGCCGACAGTTGGTGGCCGAGCAGTGTGCCGCTCCAATCGATCCCCAGGTTTTTCTGCGGGTTCTTTGTGGTCTCCACAAACTTCGCCTCGATCAACACTTGGGGAGTCTCCGTATCGAGAGCCTTGATCAGCGGCATGATCTTCGAGAGGCTGGATGGCGTATCGGAAAGCACCAGAGTATTGCTTCGTGGATCCACCTCGATTTTGCCCTGCCTGGTCAGAACGGGATCGAGGGTCTTCTTGACGTCCTCGGCCTTGGCATAGGCCAGCGTGTATAGTCGCAACTCGATGGGCTCAACATCGAGAGACTCCCGCGATTTGATTTTTACCACGTTATTGTCGTTGACGTAGGCATACCCCTTCGATTCGGCGATCAACTGCATTGCCTGTTCGTAGGAAATGCCCTTCAAATTGACGGTGACTTTGCCGGTGACTTCGTCACCCAGGATCAAATTGACGCCTGCTTTGGCCGCCAGAGTGCGCAACACGTTTTGGATGTCGGCTTCGATGTACCCGATTTCGATGGGCTCACTGGCCACGGGAGCAGGGGTGTTCGTTGATGTGGTCACAACAGGCGGGGCGGCAGTCGAGGTTGCCGTCGTGGTGAGGGCCATCGGCGCAGTCACTACCTGAATGGTATTCGAAGGTACCGTGCCTCCCGCAAAGCAAAGGGAGCACAGCATGGTCCCCAACAAACACATGCTCAACAGTCGCGGCGTTTTCATTTCGTCCTCCTCCTAAACTAGCAGCATCTGCGCCAGTCCGTGCACGCTCCGGTGCCGGCATTCCCCGGGGACACCCGTGGCGCGCCTAATTGGGGTCCCCGCCCCCGAGCCTCAATTCAACTTTTTGTCCCCCCACCTGCAGCACAACACGCTCGCGAGTGATGGACAATGCCTTGACCTCCACTTCCCCTTGCGCGGTGGGCATTCGCACGGCCCGGTTCAACTCGAGAAGCTGGTCGTTGACCAGTGCGGACGGACGGACCGCGTCATAGAGAATGCCCGTCAACTTCAGCGTACTGGTATCCACAGAGGCAACGGTCGGAGTTCCGTTCGTCACCGGTGCGCCAACCGCCTGCGCCCCAAATGGGTCGCGAGTGCTTTGAATCGTATAAGTCGATGGGATCAATTCAAGACCGTGCTCGGACTTGTTCTCGGTGGCAGCCCCGGCCCGAGCGCACAGAAAGAGAAACAGAACCAAAAAGAAGATCGCCTGGCAAAACGCCAGCACCCCGACCACTCTGAGAGAGGCTGATATCCCGCCGCTCGAGGAAGATTGGCACCCGGTCGAAGCCACGCGGGCCCGCTTCCTCCGCGCGCGTCCCGCGACGAGCGAGCGCCGATTCGTCGCCGCCCCGTCGTTCGGGATGGAGCTACGGATCCAGGCAGGAGAATGTGAATAGGGCTTCATGCCGACTTTTTAACCTCCGTTTTCCTAACTGGTTCGGGCGGACGGACGCGCAAGACGATGGTCAATGACGCATTATGTTGTCCCTGATCTTCAGCGCTTCCGCTCATCGAAAGAGCCCGAATTTCGGCCGTGGGAAACTTGTTTTCCAGGTCCCTGACGAATGTTCCAATCTGATCGTAGGTGCCCGACAAATCGATCCCCGCGGTATACGTGCGATTTTTCGAGTTCGCGGCGGTCTCGATCTTCGCTCCCGGATGCAGCCCACTGACCTGTACGGGGTGCTGCTGAGCCAACAATGTGAACTCGCGCACCACCCAGGCGAATGGATCCCCCGAAACCATCGTGCCCTTTTGGGCCTCGACAAACGACTTCACTTCGGCGCGATGGGCAACGTCCGACTGCGCTCCACGGGTGCGCCGCTCAGCGGCCACGATGTCGTCGTTAATCTTGTCGATGTTGGCGTTGATCTCCGTGAGCGCGCTCCAGTTCTTGAGAACGTAGAAATTCACGACGCCCACAATCGTGGCCAGCATTACAACGCAGATGAACACGACCTGTTGAAGCTTCTCTTTCGGCAGTTTCTTGATGAAGGAGGTCTTCACTTCGTCTTCTTCTCCTTGAACCAACACTCGATGGAAAAGTTCGCCGCCTCTCGCTTGACGCCCGCCTTGTCGGCGTCCGTTACGCGTCCGATGGCTCGCAACTCGATATCCTCGACAAGCGGGCCAAATCGCGGATCGCTGTGAAGCGCCTTCAAGAACCGGTCCACTTCCAATTCGGGCTCGGCGCCGAACGCCTTGCCGTTTAGTCGCAAGACGAGCCGCTGAACCTTCTTCGGGTGGCGGCCACTGTCGTCGTCGCCACTGTTGCCCGAGGCATTGTCGTCAATGCTCAAGGCGAAATCGATCTGCGTCAGCTGAACCGTCGGCAAGACCACGTCTTTCACCAGCGCAAGCTGCGGAGCAATCAATACCCGCGAGTGATTCGCCGCCAGGATTTCTTCCGCGTATGCATTGAGCCGCTGAAAATCACTCTCCGCCGCGCTGTCGTTGATCTTGTCCCATTTCGCTTGGAGGCCGCCGAGCTCGGAACGCTTCTGCATCAGAATCGCCGAAAGGACGCCGCCCCAGGCCACAATGGCGGTGAGCACGCCAAGGCCAATGGCGATGAACAATTTGACCGGGTCCCTGGCGCGCGCCTCTTGCGCCAGTTGTTCCTCGGCCAGCAGGTTCAGTGTGATCGCCGTCATCGTTGTACTCGTGGCCTATGAGAGCCGCGACACCGCCACGCCCACGGCCCCGGCCAGGGATGGTCCGATGGAGTGCACCCGTCGCGTGCCTCCGTTGAACTGGCTTACATCAAGACTGTCCACGGTATTCCAGCATTCGACGGTCGTGCCAACCGCTTCTCCGAGAATGGCCAGCACGGGCGCCGAGCAGGCGGAGCCACCACAAGCGTAAATCCGCTGGACGTGCAGATCATTCTGGCGCTCGAAAAAGTCGATGGAGGATCGGATCTCCCGCGCCAGAGGCGAGATCGCGGTTTTCACCAGCTCCTGCACGGGCGGGGACATCTTGCGCTTTTCCTCCTCCGCCTCCTGGGGCTTGAGCATGAGCACCTGGCCGATATACTCGGTCAATTGCAAGCCGCCGAAATGCATGATCCGTGTGATCAGCGGCAGTCCGCCCTGCAGAAAATTGACGCTCGTCATGCGCGCGCCGATATCCACGAGGACCACGACATCGTCCTTGATCTCGGGATGACCGACCTGAAACGCATTGATGACGGAGATCGCCGCCAGCTCAATGACTTGAGGTTTGATTTTTGCCGTGGTAAGCGCCTCACGGCAGGCATCCACTTCCTCTTTGTTCGCCCCGCCGACCAGCACGGTCTTCTTGGCCGTATCCTTCTCCTTCGGCTTGTTCTCTGCGTCCTTTGCCCTGGCGCCGTCCTTGGTTTTTGCCGCGTCCTTGCTCTTATCCGGTTCCTTCGGTCTGCCTTTGGAATCCTGCGGGCCCTTCTTCAGTTCGAAAGCGTCGAGGTAGTACGAGGAGAAATCACGCCGCAAATAACCCGCGCTGTTGAGCTTCAGCGCGCTCTTGATTTCCTCCAAGGGGACAGGCGGGAACTCCGCCTGGCACACCATGGCGGAACTACAGCTGATCGTAACGTAGGCGTGGCGCTCGGAGGTCTTCATGCCATCGATGGTTTTCTGTAGTTCCGTGGCAAATTCGGGTCCCCGGTAGGCTTTGGCGGCAGTGGATGGCACGTTGTGAACGGCGTACTCCAGAAGCTCGAACCCATCTCGTTCACGACGAATAACGGCCGCCTTGATCTGGCTGGCCCCGATATCAATGCCGAGCGCGACTTCTGGTTTACGCCGTTTATTAAGGCTAAAAAACATGATTACTTGCCACACTCCCTCCAATTACTAAGCATCTGATGTGCCACTACTTCCGTCGCCTCTCGTTCTTCCAAGAGGAGGCGTTGTGCGCCACCGCGTTGACTTCGCCGAGTTCCGAAGTGCTGCACCGCCTCCTGCAAAAGCCCTTCAGAAGGCTCAATCACACGGGCCGCTCTCGGACCCACGAAAACGCCCGACGCCGTTCCTCCTTCCTTCAGTCAGCGGTTGAAACGAGGCTGGTTTATACGGCGCTGCCAATCACGCGAACACGACTTCCGTATGTGATTTCCAGGACCTCAACGGGAATCTCCAACAGGAATGCTCCTCGGATTCAAGTACCCCACTCCACCGTAACGATCGATCCCCTGCTTTCAATAGCAGAGGCAGGAGGTATGACCCTCCTGCCTCTGGCGAGTTCTCACATCAAGCGCAGATGCGCTTGCGTCGGGATTCCGTGCTTAGTACGGACCCCAATCGATGCCAACTCCCTGCAACGCGGTCTTCGTGGTCGCGGCAATCGTGATCTGCCCTGTCCCCACGCCACTTACGGCGAAGGAGTTCCCGAGCAAATCCGTTGTCTTCCACTGCGTCTTCAGATATGTCGCAGCGCCAGTCGAGTTGACGGTCGCACCGTCAGTCTGACCGGTTTCAAGCGCCCATTGGTCAATGGCTGCGTCCATCTGACGGCAGTCATTGAGAATGCGCCGGCCTTGAGACTGTTTGCGGGCTTTGACGAAACCCGGGACCGCGAGTGCGGCGAGCAACCCAATGATGGCAACCACAATCATGATTTCAACCAGGGTGAACGCCGAACGGTCATTACGGATGTTACGGATCATTTTGATTCACCTCACCTTCTTTGGAGTTTGTGTTTCCACGGCGGTCGATTTCAGCAGAATTAGTGCCATTGCGCCGCCGCATGCTCCGGACGCGGTTTTCGCGCGTTCATTTTTGAATAATTGCCGCCATTTCCGGTTCAGACGTGAGAATTCTTGCAGTTCTGTAGACCGGGCTGGTCGACGCGATGCTGGTGTGGACACAAACGTGCGGACAAACGAACACGTCTGTACCGTTCGTCCATATTCGTGTACACCTCACCCTTATGCCGGTCTCCAGATCTGCGTTGCTGTATCAGACCTGGGACTGAACCTTCTCGGCTTCGACTTGCTCGTCAGCGCACGGCGCGGCCAGCTTGCGATACAAAGTCGCCATGCTAATCCCGAGCATCTCCGCAGCCTTCTCTTTGTCCCCTCCGGCAGCTTGGATCACCTGCTCGATGTAATCGACTTCCTGGCGATGCAGAAACTCCTTGAGCGGGATCGGCGGCAACCCTCGACTCCATTGCGCGGCGCCAGCGGCTTTCTCGGCCAGCGATGGACTGATTATCGGCCCGAGAACCTCGCGAGGAACCGCGGGGGCTTGTGTGGCCAGCGTTGGCGCATCGTCCTCCCTCGACGTTGTCGCGCGGCGTCCCGATACCGCGTCCAGTACGCGTTCCGGCAGGTCCTTGAGCAGCACGACACCTCCATCACACAGCGCGGTCGCTCGTTCCACGGCGTTCTGCAGTTCCCGCACGTTTCCGGGCCACCGATAACCCTTCATCACCTCCATCACTTCATCGCTGAAACGAGGTGTCACTGTGCCCTGCCGCTGGCAGATGAGCTGGACGAAATGCGTCACCAGCAGGGGAATGTCTTCGGTTCGCTCCCGTAGCGCGGGAAGTTGAATCGGAATGACGCTGATGCGGTAGTAGAGATCTTCGCGAAATGACTTGTCGAGCATCTTCTGTTGAAGGGGCTCGTTCGTTGAGGCCAGGACACGCACGTCCACTTTGATTGTGTCGGTGTCTCCCACCCGTCGCAGCTCCTTGTCCTGAAGGAAACGCAAGAGCTTGCTTTGCAGGCTCGATGCCATCGACCCGATTTCATCCAGCAGGATCGTGCCGCCATCAGCATGCTGGAACAAGCCCACCTTGTCGAACGCGGCTCCAGTGAAAGCACCTTTGCGATGGCCGAAGAGTTCCGACTCGAGTAAATGTTCCGGCAACGCGCTGCAATTCACCGCGACAAACGGCATTGCCGCCCGGCGGCTGTTATAGTGAAGCGCCCGGGCCACCAATTCTTTGCCTGTGCCGCTCTCGCCGAGGATCAGAACCGTGGAGTCTGTATTCGCCACGCGCTCGATCAGCCGATACACCGATTCCATGCAGGGGGTGGTCCCAATCATCGAGTCGAAACGAAACTTCTCCTGGAGTTGCCGGCGAAGTTCGACGTTCTCCTCCAACGCGTGCACGGCCTTTTGCTGAACCAGAGCATTGTCAACGCGCTTAACCAACTCATCGATTTGAAAGGGCTTTTCGACAAAGTCCTGGGCTCCGGCCCGGAGCGCCTGGACGGCCCGCTCTTTCGTGCCCTGACCGGTGATCATGACCACGGGAATCGAACGGTTGTGCTCCTTTACCTGCTGCAGCAGCTTCAGTCCCAGTGGCTTGCCTTCGGGCATTTCGACATCCGCCAATACCAGGTCCGGCGCCTCTCCCTGAACCAATTGGAACGCTCGCTCGGGCGTGCTGGCCGGAATCACTTCGTGACGGTGCTCGCGCAGAACTTCCGAGAGCACGGCCACCATCGCCGGGTCATCATCGACTATAATTATCTTCGCCATCGAATTCCTCCAGTTGCTTTCCATTGCGGCCGCTCGACCGCATCCGGCCCCGCCGGCGCTGTTTTTAGAATTGCACGATCTGGTTCAATTTAAAGATCGGCAGGAACATGCACACCACAATGCTGCCGACCACGACACCCAGGAACACGATCAGCAAGGGTTCGATCAACGAGGTCAACCCTGCCAAGGTCGCTTCGATTTCTTCGTCATAAAAATCGGATATCTTTTCCAGCATAACGTCCACCTTGCCGGTTTGCTCGCCGGCCGAAATCATCCTCACCAGCATCGGCGGAAACACCGGATTTTGGCCGAGGGCCACGGCGAGATTGTCACCGTGCTCGATGCTGGCGGCCGCCCTGGCAACCGCCGACTCAATCACCGTGTTGCCCGAGGACTGACCGACAATGTGCAGCGTCTCCAAAATCGGCACGCCACTCCGCAGAAGAGCGGCGAACGTTCGAGAGAATCGCGAAATGCAAATCTTGTGAACCAACTTCCCGAATACGGGCAACCGCAGTTTCAGGCGATCCCACAACGCCGTGCCCCGGCGGGACCGTTTGAACTTGACCAGGGCGAAAATGACCGCTCCCACCGTCACCAACGTCAGCAGGAAATACGTCCGCACCGCATCACTGATATCGATAAGGATCTGGGTCGGCATCGGTAGCTGAGCGCCGAAATCCTTGTAGATATTGCCAAAGATCGGTATCACCTTGATGATCAAGAACAGGGCGATGCCCAGCGCCACGCAACAGACAATCACCGGGTAGGTCATGGCTGATTTCACCTTTTTCTTCAGCCGTGCGCTGGCTTCCAAGTAGCAGGCCAATCGATCCATGATCTCCGACAGCAATCCGCCGGTTTCTCCCGCTTCCACCATGCTGACATACAATTTGTTGAACACTTTGGGATGGTCCGCCAACGCTTCGGAGAACGCATGCCCCTGTTCGACCTTCTCCGTCACGTGGCGCAACACCGGCTTGAAGGTCTGACTCTCGGTTTGCTCTTCCAGCGCGGTGAGCGATTGAACCAGTGGCAGACCGGCATCGATCATGGTCGCCAACTGTCGCGTAAACACGACCAGATCCTGGGCTTTGACCTTGCCCTGACGTCGCTTGCGGCCTGACTTCCGGCTCGCCCCCGCGCGGATGGAAATCACCATCAGCCCGCGATCCATCAGTGTCGAAGCCGCCGCCTGCGGGTCGGACGCTTCCAGATCGCCATTGATAAGACGCCCAGAGGCGTCGCGCGCTTGGTATATAAAACTGGCCATAGCCCGCTCGTCAGTTCCTTGTTGCCATCGACTAAAATCCTGCAACAGATCGAGCAGCTAATATGCCACGCGCTCCTGACAAGACTTGGCCGTCAAGTTTTTTCCTTGCGCGGAGAATCGTTCGCTGAAACTATTCACTCAGCGTGGCGCGAAGGATGCCCTCCGCACCCACTGGAGGAACGGAAATATGCAACGATCGAGGATTGCCGATGGTCCGCCAAGCAACGGAATCACTTTTGCGGCAAATAATGTCGGCAGAGGTTCCTTGGTCATTTTTGTCGCTTTCCTCTGTACGATTTTGGTGTGTCTGCTGACATCGACTCCATCCGAAGGCGCTACCTCCCTCGCACACATTGAGCTTTCCATGACGAATCGTACGGTTCACGTCGAGGCAACCATCTCGGCAATTCGGGAACCCTCCGGTAACGGCCGCATTCCCTACGTCGTCAGCCTCACGGAAGGCGGTACGACCATTCCGCTGGTTTACTGGCCTGAGATACAGCCGGAATTAACCGCGAAGATCAGGGTGGGCAACGTTATCCAGGTTAAGGCCAAAGTTGCCGCCTACAGGGGTCGCCTGGAACTGGTCATTTCCAGGGCCGAGTCTGTTGAACTCGTGAGTGCCCCCCCCGAAGCTTCTTCGTCGGCCAACTCGACGCCCGCTCCAACAACGGCTCCTCCAACACCGACGGCTTCGGCAGCGCCGACTCCTTCCCCGGCACCTCCGCCGACGCCCCCCAGCGCGACGTCTTCGACCCCGGCCGAGCGGACTCTCATTGGAAAGATTAAGGAGGACTGGGTCGGACGGAATGTGGCCATCCTCGGCACCATCTCGGGCATCGACAACGGCGTCAAGTCTCGCCACCTCAGCGTTCAGGACCGGACCGGCGAAATCGAGGTCGTGTTGGACGACCAAGTACTCGGTGGCCTCGAAGTCAATCGATTGGTGCCTGGTCGTGCCCTGACCATTACCGGGCCTGTCAAGCTTGTCGACGGGAAATTGGTTATCGTCCCAGAAGGTGCTTCCGCTGTCACAATGAGTCCCTAGCGGCTCGGTCACTCGATTCGGTCTTTGGTTGGGTTGCCAGGCTTGCCCAGACTCTTTCACTTCGCGCCGTCGAACTTGACGTAAGTACTCGGGGATAGTACAAACGATAGGGAGAGTCACCCCCCGGCAGCTGACAATGAGAAAGCCTCGTGCGCCAATCTGTGGGGTGAGACAACTGGATGGACCTTGCCCTCTCGTTCTTTCTTTCCGGATGGCCGTTACTCGTATCTTTCGTGCTCCGCCGCACCCGAATAGCTTTTCATTCGGGCAGAGCACTCGAATGTGGGGCCGATGACTTCAGAGCAGTCCTCTGCCTCGAGTAGGCTGATAGCACGACTGACTCTTGTGCTAATGGCCTGTTGCGCACTCTATGTGAGCTATCGTATCATTCATTTGGCGATCACAGGCGACGAAATCGACGCCATACATTCCGCCCGCGCTGATAGCTGCGCAGATCTCCTCTTGGGCCGCGACTGGAATTCCCAAGCCCATTTCCTCAACGTTTTGCTGGCGAAACCTTGTGTCCAATTGTTTCCCCTGAACGAGATCGTTGCCGTCCGTCTGCCCAGTCTCCTGGGTTTGGGTCTGTTCCTGTGGGGTGTCTGGAGAGCCGGCGCACAATTCCCCACGGCAACCACACGGTTACTGATCACGCTGGCTCTGCTCTCGAATCCTTTCGTACTGGATTACTTGGGGTTGTCGCGTGGATACGGATTGGGCCTGGGATTCACGATGCTGTCGCTGTCGTTCGTTCTGCAGGCCGCCGTCGCAGCACCATCGGACGAGGAATCCGCGGGACGGTCCGTCAACCTTTCGCTATGGCTCGCATTCGGTGCCGCGATTTCGACCATGGCTTTCGTGCATTTCTATGTCGCCTTGGTGTTGGTGATTCTCTGGCTGAGGCCGCGGGATGGACTCAAACACTTCGGGTGGACGAGCGCCATTGCCCTCGGCGCGTTTTATCTTCGCCGCGTTCTGGTGACCCGCAGCCAGAACGCGTTGTACTTCGGTGGCGATCTCGGCTTCGTCCACGACACCGTTGGCTCGCTGGTGCGCTGTAGTTTGTATGATTCCCAAGTACCGGCGTACCTCGTGACGGGATTGGCTGTGGCCACTGCGTTGCTTGTGCTACTGCTTGCGTTTTGGAGTTATCGCGAGCGGATCCGCGCCGGGTTTGCCCTGTCCATGATTTGCATCGGCGTGGCTGCGATCTGCTATCCGGCACATGCACTCTTGAATGTGAAATACCCCGTGGAACGAGTGGCCTTGTACTTGGTGCCGTTGTTCACCCTCGACATCGGAGTGGTAGCGGCCTGGTCGCGATACCGCTGGGCCCGCCGCCTGCTGCAGGGACTGCTTCTGGTATTCACCGTCGTCGGGCTGCAGCGGGTCAATTTCACCCACACGTTCACCTCTCGCAACGGCGCGGACATGCCTTCAATACTGCTGGCGTTGCGAGACGTCCACGAACGGACGGGTCTACACGTGATGCTCGCACATAGCGACGGCATCAAATGGGGTATCTGGTATTATGCCGAGCATCTGCTGGCGCTGAATCCCAAACCGGCCACAGCCGACGCTGGCTACTTGCGGACTTACGGTTGGCTCACGGTCTACGAGTGGCGCGGCTTGCGGTATGGCCTGCGCAATTCACCGAGCCCTCTGCTCCCCGGGACAACCTTGTTGCTACTTGACCGCGAGGACAAGGGCTGGTTAGCCAATCAACCGGTGGGAAAGACCACGCCGCTCAAGTATTATCCCATATCGGGCTTGGCCCTTTGTGGGCTGGAATCACCCGGAAATGTCGGAATATTCACCGACGCGGACGGTTCGCAGTACCTTGGTGAGTTCAAGGAGGGCCTGTTCGACGGCCAAGGAACGCTCACATGGCCAACCGGACGCAAGTACGTGGGTGAATTCAAAGATGGAATTGGGACGGGTCAAGGGATGGAAACATTTCCCGATGGATCCAAGTACGTAGGCATGTTCGCAAAGGGTAACCCGAATGGTCGCGGAGAGCTCACATTGCTGGACGGAACAAAGTACGTGGGCGAATTCAAAGACGGCAAGTCCAATGGTCGTGGGATACTCACATCGACCGATGGAACACACTATGAAGGCGATTTTCGGAGTGGCGTCGGCACCGGCCAGGGAACCGAAACGTTTCCCGATGGATCAAAGTACGTGGGCGAGTTCATGAACGGGAAACCCAATGGTCACGGAATGCTTACGTTTCCAGATGGAACAAAGTATGTGGGCGTTTTCCAGGATGGCACCGGCACGGGCCGAGGCTTGGAAACGTTCACGGACGGAACAACGTATGAAGGCGAGTTTCGGAATGGCGTCGGTACCGGCCAAGGGACCGAGACGTTTCCCGATGGGTCGAAGTACGTGGGCGAGATAAAGAACGGACGAATGGACGGCAAAGGGAAAATGACTCATCCGAATGGTAAAATCGAAGACGGGGTTTGGAAGGAGGGCAGCTTCGTGGGTCCGTCAGCGTCGCCTTAGCGGCTGCTTCGATCCGCAACAAAGCTAGTCGCCGCAACTTCACTTCGATCCTGGCACGATCGTCCACCAGCCGCCAACCCCGGGGCTGACTTTCCCCTCTTTACGAATGTAGTCGATGACTGCTTCCCGCGTCTGAAAATCGTATTCCACAAGCTTCGACGACGGTTGGTTCGCCAGTTCGCGCACCCGTTTCCACCGCTCCCCTCCGCTGGCCAGGTCGTAGCTGTTAAACGCGACGGCCAATCGCTGGGTCTCGTCCAATGCTGATCCGTCCTCATGAACCAGCCGCACCGTTCGCTCACCCTTCTTCGCGGCAGGGTTAAAAGTCCACTTCAATCCCCAGATTCCCCGAAAGGCGGAGTTGTTGAACATGCTGCAATCCTCTTCGAGCACTTCACGCAATTCCGCCGGAGTCAATTGGACAACCCCGATCGTGTTCTCTATTGGTAAATAAGACTTTCCTTGCTACATGCCTTGTAGTACCATTGTTGCTCCATGAAGGGCAAGCTTGCCGCAATCTACGTTCGCCGTAGCCTGGAACGCACGGGCGAAGACTCTGTGAGTATATCCCAACAACTCGCAGATGCCAACAAGCTCGCCAAAGGGGAAGGTTGTCGTGTCGATGACCGGCATACCTACATCGACGCCAATCTCTCAGGAAAGCTTCCGCCCACTTGTTGGGCACAAGGGAAGAGCAAATCCCGCCCCGCCCTCTCGAAACTGATCGACGACATCGAAAAGGGTGAGCCTGTTGTTGTGGTGATTTGCCGAAAGAGAGATCGCCTGGCCCGTAATCTTGTTTTGGCAATGCGCCTTTACGAATTCTTCGCGGAGCACAAGGTGAGGCTGCTCTGTACACATGAGTCGCTTCCTGCATCCACTGATGCCAGCGGCAAGTTTACGCTGGCAGTTTTGGCGGCGGCGGCGGAACTGACGCTCCAACAGATCAGTGAAAACTATCTGGCGACTAAAAAATACATGAAGTCCGAAGGGAGGAAGATCGGGCCATCGTATTGTTTAGGCTACTACGAGCTTGGCAACGGCAAGGTGAAGGTCGATGAAGCGGAAGCGGAGATAGTACGCGAGGTGTTCCGTCGTTTTGCGGGTGGAGCCGGTAAGCTGGCATTGGTTCGCTTTCTGAACGAGCACCATAGAGATAAAAGAAAGAAAAAAGGGAGGCGGTGGTGGTCAAGTTCCGTGGATCGATTGCTCACCAATGTTCGATATATCGGACTGCAACAATACGGCGACGGGAGCCTGGTGAAGTCAGCCGCGTATCCCCCTATTGTTGACGCAGCCCTTTTCCATCAAGTTCAACAACTGTTCAAAGCACGGCGCGGTATGCGACCGAGATTTGAGAAGCACCCTCATTTGTTGAGTGGCTTTTTGCGATGTGGGGATTGCGGGAGACCATTACGTGCCCGAACCGTGTTGAATAAACAAAAGAAGGTCGTCGGCATGACGTATCTCTGTACGAACTCGGAGCATCAACACAATTTCAAGCCATTCCAGATGATGGAGGCCCAATGGATCGAATGGTTTGATCGCTTTTCTTCGGCATTCATTCATTCGCTCTTTCACTTGTCAGACAACAAGGAAAAACAAGAGGAAAGCCAAATCAAGGCACGCCTCGCGAAAATCGAAGAGAACTTGGAGCGCGTAGCAGCGCAAGTGGCCCGTGGAGAAACCGATGCTGATGTTCTAGTAGGCATCAACCGCCGAGCACGAGAGGAACGATTGAAATTGGAGGGGACGCTCGCAACGATGGTGCGCGGGCAGTCGGGCTTTCAGACATTCGTTGCTTGGGGCGGCATGAATTTCCAGCAAAAGAGAATTGCACTGACTTCGGCGGTTGATCGTATAGACGTGTTCGAGCGCGAGGTCGTGGTTCACTTGCTGAGCGGAAGGTCAATTCAGTTCCCGCTGATGGCTCGGCGACAGTTGGATTGCTGGACTCCTAGTGGACAACTGTGCCTTACGCCTCCGCGTCATATTCGCGAGCAGGCCGTGATCGACTTAAAGACAAACCGCATGAATTGGAAGCCATACGTCCAACAAGGCTATTTCTGGCCGGTGAACGAAACTGCCCTGAGTAAAGGCGCGAGCAAAACGCTCGACTTAACCCGAATGTGGCAGCCATTTGATGAAACTGAACTTGATGACGTGATTACGAAGGAAATTGGCAAGGGATGGATTAAGCGGCGCGATGGAAATGTGGTGACTTGGATTAAGGGTGATGTTCGCCGGACAGCGGTGGTTGATCCTAGAGTGAGGACGCGAAGACTTTCGGCGAAACGGGAGAAAATAGACGATAGGATATGGGCAGACCATAAAAAAAATCGTACTGAGAACGAGATTACCTATACCAGTCCCGATGGGCGTAAGAAGATTACGGCGCTTCTGCGGCAACCGCTTTCGCCAAAGGATTACTACAACCGTTATTTCACCGCCCTGACGCGTAAGCGGCTTTCAGGCGATTGACGGCTTTTTTGAAAGTGTTCTTGCCTGATTGATCGTTCTCGGCCCCGCAAAACCGCCGACGACCATCGGAAGTCAGGCAGGCGATCCCAGTCGTTCCACTGCCCATACAAGGATCACAAACCAACTCGCCCTTAAAGCTAAAGAGTTTCACGAGTTCCTGAAATGTTTCTACATCCTGTTGATCCTTGTGTTGCGCGTATTCGACGCGCTCCCCTGCCTTGAACGCATCCCGATATATCATGTGCTTCTTGTTGTCTCGACGCAAAAGCCGGTCGCCGTTCCTCACAAAAACCAATACGGGCTTATAGAATGTATTGACTCGTGGATTTTTTATCTTGGAAAATCGGTCATACAGGACAACGCATGTCCACCAGAGCTTGAAGCCGTTTCGGACGATTACACTTTCAATTTGTCTCGCCGACAAACTTCCGAGCATCAACACCAAGGGACGGTTGGGCTTTAAGTGTTTGTCCGCAAACTTTGCCAAGTCCTCGAACAGCTTCCAATTAGTCTTGTCCAGTTCTGCATCAGTTTTGCGGTATGGCGGGTCGGCGTCGATAACAACTTCACGACTGCCGGTGTTGGAAGTCTTCTGGACTGGCTTCGCCTTAGCGTCAAGTTGGACGACCTTCCGCCACTGACGGAAACCGTTGACGATCATGGAGCCACCCCAAAGGAAACCACCAATCCAAATAACAGGCACATTCGGAATTAGAAAAGTCAAACACGTTCCGACAATCAGCCCAATACCACAAAGGACTTTTGGCCAGGGATTGAAGGACTGGGCAATCCGAGGACTATCGCCGCCGCCACCATCATCATCAGGTGCAACAAGTTTCTAACGATGTACGTCATTCGCCCAATTCTCCCCGTGACCAAGAAGTAGTCAGGCATGGCCCATTTTGTATTAACCGTTCCAATTGGATGAGGCTCGGTGGCGACAGGTTCCATCGCTTTCAGCAGGTCTGACAACGGCCTCCACGCCTTCTGGGAAGTGGAGCGTGCTATGGCGGACTCGGCGACATCACCTTGCGACAACATTTGGTGGATTTCTGCTAGCGTATATGTGCGGGCTTGTTCGTCCCGAAAAAGCTCGAATCTCATCTGGGGGTCTCCAGGGCCAAGGTCGGGTGCTTTGGGCAGATTTACAGCAGGGCGCTCTCGATCCTGAGCATGGGCCAAAGGCGCGGGGACAACAGACGCATTTTGCGATGACGTGTCGCCAGACTCCTCAAAAGCCTTCGAGTTTCGATTCAACCACAGATGTTGCGTTGTGGTGGACTCCGCTGGCCGTACCCCAATTCAAAATATGGGTTCCCTACCGGGGTTGTCCCTTCGTGCGCCAGCCGTCCCAAACCCTTTGGGCCAGGAACATGGCCAATGAAAGGAGAAGTACACCTCCATGAAAATCGTCAAGCTCGCAAACACCGACAAACGTAGTCAGCAACGTAAACTCTTGGTCGCTCGGTTGGCCCAAATACTTCTGGAACTGCTCGACACTACGGAAGAGATCGAGCGGCTTCGTCGTGACGATGGGGATCGCGACCAAACCAGCTACGATTAGCGCGTGCTCCATACTTCCGGCTCCAGTGATCGCGTTGAAGCGGATTTCTATCCATCTAGCAGGAGGGTTCCCTGGCCGCTCGGTATAATTGACGTGGGGGCGAAATGCCCTCGGTGAAAAATAATGATGCAGTACCATACAGTTTCGAGTCTGTCCCGTGCGCCCAGCAAGCCCTGGCGAGCTTTCAAATCATTTGCTCGATCACCCGTCCGTGACAGGCTCAATTTCCTACTTCCCACGTTCCAGGCACAAAAAAGTCCGCGCTCCATCGCACATACTGATTGTTTCGGAAAAAAGGGAGGTCACATGGAGTGCTAGGTGGATCGTTCCATTGTCGCCGGACGCCTCTACGACGAACACCTGAAATCTCTCTCGCGCCGATCTGAGCCTCGCCTTCCTTGTCTATATAAGAACAACTCAAACGAACCTGTTCTCAACGCTGCTGCCAAATCCGCGTTCGCCCTCAAACTGAACGTCCTGGCACTCATTCAGCGATTTGGGATCAATCAGGTTGGCTTTCTGACATTCACTTTCAAAGTTCCTGTCTTGGACATGAAGGAAGCGCAAAGACGCTTCAACTGCCTTGCAACGAGAGTTTTGCGTGACCGTTATCAGGAATACATCTGCGTCGTTGGCAGAATGAAGAATGGACGCATCCACTTCCACCTACTCCTAGTATCGCAGAAGGACATTCGCGACGGAGCCAATACCCAGGAGTTTGATCAAAAGAAATATACCTCTGCCAACAGCGCGTTGAGGGACGAATGGGCTTTCTGGAGGGCGACCGCTCGCGAATACGAGCTTGGCCGCACTGAACTATTGCCAATCAAAAAGAACGCGCAGGCCATTGCTTGTTATATGGCGCGGCATCTGAAAAGCCGCTGGACTCAGGATCGTGGCGCGAGGCTTGTCAGGTACTCGAAGGGTGCCAAGACCAGCAGCACCCGCTTCTGCTGGTATTCGCCCAGGGCAATCACTTTCCAGCAAAAGAAGGCCAAACTTCGGAAGACACTTCGCTTTGACTCAGATGATGATTTCGCACGAATGTTCGGGCCTCGGTGGATGTACTTCTTGTTCGGCATCATCACTGAGATTGATCTTGATGAAGACGGTTCCACCGAAGCAGTAAGCCAGGCGGACGCCTCCTTTGTTGTCTTCCTAATCCCGATTGCTGAACACGATCCGGTCTTGGAGTCTTGCCAGTCTAGCCTGATCCCCGATTACGCACGCGCTCCTCCTGGATGCTTCACGGTAGCTATTTCGATTTGGGGACGGTCTTCCACCAGTCGCCAATGGTAGGGCTGATTTTGCCTTGTTTGCGGATGTAGTCGATGACGGCTTGGCGGGTCTGGAAATCGTACTCCACCAGCTTGCTCTCCGGTCGATCAGCGTATTCCCGAACCTTCTTCCACCGCTGTCCTCCGCTCGCCAAGTCGTAGCTATTGAGCGCAACGGTCAAGATTTCATCGTCGCCAATGGGTGAACCATCGGCGCGTGTCAAAGAAACCGTTCTGTGGCCAGGGGGCGCGTTTGGATCGAACGTCCATTTCAACCCCCAAATACCACGGAAGTCGCCTGGGCTACCGGCGGCGTCTTCTTCAAGAATATCGAGCAGCCTTGCCTTAGATAAGTCCAATTTCCCAATAGTATTCTCGTACGGAACAACCTTCCACACATCGCCGACCGTAATCGGCCCCTTCTTCAGCCCGTAATGATTCTCCACAATCCCGTGAACGATCGCATCCACTTTCACTCCTCGTTCACGCAGCGCGTCGGCAATCGCCTCAAAAATCAAATCGTGAACGGGAGTTTCTTTGTGTGGAAGCGCTCGGACCCAAAAGTCATCCGTTGCCTCGCCAATTACGGCACTCGATGCTTTGGCCGCACGGTCGAGGTCTTCCCCGGCGAGCTTCAGGATTGCTGGATCAAACGGGATGTGGTCGTCCATCAGGAATGTGTTGGATTGCCGACGAATCACCCGCCCTTTGTCCGTGTCGAATACAAGGTCCACACGCCCCAGATAAATGCCATAGTAATCGGCCTGAGTGTACAGTACACCGCTGACTTTGAATTCCGGGAAATTGCGGTGCGTATGCGCGCCAATAATCACGTCGATCTCGGGAAACTCGCGCGCAATTGCGTTGATCTGGTTGGCGTGATCGTCACCCGCCTCGCGATATCCCTGATGACAAACCAGGACGAGCACCTGCGCGCCAGCCGCCCGTGCTTCCGGGACTACCTTCCGCAACGTCTCGACCGAATCCGCAAATCCCAGCCCTGAGATCAGCCGCGGCCGGCTCCAACTCGGAACCCCCGGCGTGTCGAGGCCGATGATCCCCACTTTCACGCCATCGACATCTCGAATCACATAGGGTTTCAAGTGCGAGAGGATCCGTTGCGATACTGCGTTCTCGCCGTTTGTCACCCTGTAAATATCGCCAACGACAATCGGGATCTCTGCCTGTTCGGCGTCGGCCGCAAGTTTCTCCAGCCCCCAGTCGAACTCGTGATTCCCCCACGTCCACGAATCGTAATGCAATGCATTGAGGCACTTCACCATCACCTCGCCACCGGAGAAGAAACTGACCGGTGTGCCTTGCATCGTATCGCCGGCGTCCACCAGCAGGACATTCTTTTCGTGCGCGCGGATTTGGCCGATGACCGTGGCGCAACGCGCAATGCCTCCCACGTTGGTCTCACCTTCATAACTTTCCGTCGGCAGGATATTCCCGTGAAGATCGCAGGTGTGGAGGATCACGATGGGAACTTCCCGCGCGACCGCTTCTGGCGCCAATAAAGCCAGGAGGATCGCTGCTCTGACAATCAGTGGTCGCAGCACAGTCTACTTTCCCGGGCGATTTGCCGAGCCTGCCCACCCTTGCGCCATCAATCCCAGCAAATGCTGCAATGCCGACTCGTACGAGACGCCCCGTCGTGCCGCATCCATCAGCGCCCGACGATCGAGCTGCTTCGCCATCGCCTCACATTTGTCCGGGGGACAGCCCGCCCGCTGCAACGCGCGGGCAATGTCGGATCGAGTCATCCCCACCCAATGCTACTTCTTGAGCGCCTCCGCCCGCGTAGCAATCGAAACCTTCATCTCCACTCGGTCCAGCGGGTTGTCCCGCTCGTCTCGCGGCACGTTCGCGATCTTGTCCGCGACATCCATCCCAGCGATGACGTTCCCAAATACCGTATACCCGCCATTGAGAAACACGTTGTCCTTGACGTTGATGAAGAACTGGCTGCCGCTTGACCGCTTTTCGGGATTTACCTGGTCGCCGAGCCGTGCCGTCGCCACGGTGCCCCGCAAGTGATCGCGTTTGATCTCCGCCTCGATGGTGTAGCCGGGCCCGCCCGTGCCGTACGTGCTGCGGTCTTCGCCCTTGCTGTTTGGATCTCCGCCCTGGATCATAAACCCGGGAATCACCCGATGGAACGTTGTCCCATTGTAGAAGCCCTGCTTGGCGAGCTTGATAAAGTTGGCCACCGTCTTCGGCGCATCCTTGTCGTAAAACTCAATCACAATCTTTCCGAATTTGGTTTCCACGACCGCGACCTGATCCGTGTCCGCTGCCATAACATTGGTTCCTTTCCAAAGAAGTACCGCTCCCACCACGCCCACCATCCACATCATTCGCCGCATACTATCCGAACCTCCGCAGGTTGATTGTTCCAGTTGAGAGTGGCGCCCGGCCTTGCCAACTCGCGCCGAACATAACCGAGCGCCAGCGGTTTGCCAAGTCGCGAGGAAAACACCGCACTGGTCACCTCCCCCACTCCGCGCCCGTCCGCCGAAAGCTTGTCGCCCTTCCGGGGGATATCCTGCCCGAATAGCGCCAACTGCACGAGCCGTCGATTCACATGCCCATATGTCCTGATTCGTGCGATCGTCTCCTGTCCGATATAACAGCCCTTGTCGTAACGGATCGCTCGCTTTTCCAAACCGGCCTCATTCGGAATCGTATCTTGATCCATATCGCTTCCCCACTGCGGTACGGCGGTTTCCACGCGCAGCACTTCCAAGGCGCTCGGGTCGACGGTCTCTTCCATCCCGCCGATGCCGATGACCCCCAAGCCGAGAGCATGATGAAATGTGACGGCATCCGCAGGTGGCGTTGCTGGATTGTCGGCAATCACCAGCCATTCTCCAAACAACGCGCTCACGTCTTCGATCAGGACATCTTCCGTGATGATGAATTTCTCCAGAGATTGTTGCATCCCGGGGCTCGTCTCCAACAGGAACGCATCCGTCTGGCAGATCACGTACCCGTCCCCGCGCATTTTCCCTTTCGCGTTGAGGAAAGCAACGTAACAATCTTCTCCCAACGATAAACGTTTGATGTCGTTCGTGCACTGCCCGTGCAGAAACTCCACCCGGTCCGCGCCGGTGACTCGCAGCCGGGTCCGTAGAGCCGAAATGTTGGCTATCAATCTTTGCCCGCCCACGATCCAATCCTGCACCGGATCGTCCGGTCCGGCAAATCAATCCTTTCTCCTGCCTTGGCGCTTGTCGGTCCATCCGCAACTGTGTTAAAAGCATCGCCGATGAGAATGCGCGGATCACGCGTCGTCGAGTACAAGATCGTCATCGCTTCCAATCCCGAAACATTGGTTGCCGAAGTCAACAAACTCATCGACCAACAGTGGCAGCCTTTCGGCGGGCTCGTCGTCACCCGCGAAGCGCTCTCTGGCCTGATGCAATCCTTCATGCAGCCGATGGTCCGGGAACCGCGAAGACGGGCCGGCAACCTCAAAGCTCAGGCCAGCGCCCCTCCCAATCTGGTCTGAAGCTTCGAAGGCGTTCCTCAACCAAATCGCTTGCTCGAGCGCGACGGACTGGTTAGCCTTCGGACGTGACTGCGCCGCAACAACCTGAGGGAAGCTCCAGTCCGATCGACCTTACAAGTGACGATTATTTCATGGGTGAGGCGCTGCGGTTGGCCCACATCGGCTACGAAGCCGACGAAGTTCCCGTTGGCGCCGTCATCGTTCGGAACGGGCGGATCATCGCCCGCGCCCACAATCAGGTCGAACTTCTCAAGGATGCCACCGCCCACGCCGAGATCCTCGCGATCACGCAGGCGGCCAACGCTCTCGGTGATTGGCGGCTCGAAGGTTGCACGCTCTTCGTCACGAAAGAACCCTGTCCGATGTGTGCGGGCGCGATCATGTTATCACGAGTGAAACGGCTTGTGTTCGGCGTGCGCGATGAGCGGGCGGGTGGCGCCGGCTCCGTCTTCCCCATCACCTCTGCCACCGGGCTCAATCACGTGCTCGAAGTTGAGTCCGGCGTGAAGGAGATTGAAGCCCGCGATCTTCTGCGAAGCTTTTTTCGCGCCCGCCGGTCCGAGACGTAACTCACGCCCGGGCATTCGCGGCGTCCAATGCGCGGCGAGCGGCCGTCGACCCCGGCTCCAGCTCCAGCGTCCGTCGCAATTCCCGAATCCCCTCGGAGCGGCGTCCACTCTGCAGCAGTGCCATGCCCCTCGCATAATGCGCCGCCGCGTACTCCGGATTCAAATCCAGCGCTGCCTGGTAATGCGAAATCGCACCAGCCAAATCCCCCTGTTTGGCGAGAGCAAACCCCCAGTTGTATTCGGCATTGACTGATCCGGGGGCGTACCGCACGACCTCCGCAAATTGCCGGCATGCCTCGTCAAGCCGCCCCCGCTTCGCCAATGCCAGGCCCAAATTGTAGTGGGCGTCGACCTCGTCGGGCTTCATCTCCACGACAATCCGATACTGAGTGATGGCCTCATCGGTTCGCCCCAGATGGCTCAACGCCACGGCCAGATCGTAGCGCCCAAGTGTGTATCCCGGCTCGGTCCGCAGGGCCTTCCAGTACTCGGACACGGCATCCGCTGCTCGCGATTGCTGCATGAAGAGATTCCCCAGATTCGCGTAGGTTTCGTACGAACTCGGGTTGATCCGCAACGCTTCATGGTATTCAGCTCGCGCTCCTGCAATATCGTTGCGGTGCGCCAACAAGATGCCGAGGTTGTTGTGGGCCATCCAACAACCCGGGTTCTTGGCCAGCGTGTCGCGCCAGAGTGTCTCCGGGTTCTGGTATGTGCGGCCCTGCAGCCATGTCAATGTCGCTAGACACGCCAACGCCACCGTCGCTGCGATCCTTCTCAATCTCGGGTCGCGAATAACAACGCCGAAAGCTGCAACAGCCGCCACAATCAGCCCGATGCTCGCAAGATATTGAAAGTGATCCGCCACGAACGAATACCGCATTGGATAAATGTTGATGAACCCCAATGCCGGGGCCAGCGTGATCCCAAAAAACGCCGCCGCCATGATCGGTCCGCGTCCAATCCTTGTCCGCATCGCCCATAGAAGCGCCGCCACGAGAACTGCTCCCAGCGGAAACATCCATTGCCCCCACTGGCTCACATCGATATTCCATCGCGGGTAAATGAATGTCAGATTTGTCGGCCATACCAGCTTCGCTGCGTAAAACCAAAGCGCCCGTCCGGCAATCAACATTCGGTCGAATAAGGTAAACGACCAATCCACTCCGCGCGCGCCTGTGTGATAAGTCTCAACCCACACGGTCACCAATCCCAACGCAATTCCGGCCACCACAAATGGGACCAGCAGCCATACATCACGCTTGGTGATCGATCCCTGCTTCCACCAAATCGTCAGCACGATTGTCATCGGTAACGTGCAGGCGACCGTCTTGCTCAGCAGCGCCGCAACGAAAAACACGAGCGCCAGCCAGTACCATCTCGCATAACCGCTCTCCGTCGGCTGTTTTGCGCATGGCAAACGAAATCGGAGGTACGACCAGACTGATGACAGGTAAAATGTGCCGCAGAGAACGTTTTTCCGTTCCGAGATCCACGCGACGGATTCGACGTGCACGGGATGAATCGCAAAGACCGCTGCCGCCAGCCATGCGCCACCGATTTCGAGTTGCTCCAGCACCAGCCACAACAGGATGGCGTTGCCTGCTTGCAACAGCACGTTCACCAAGTGATACCCAAATGGGTTCAGTTGCCAGAGATGATACTCGAGCCAGAAGCTCGTGTGCACCAGCGGATAATATTGCATTACTGCGCCGGGCCTGGTCCAGATCGTTGCCAGCCCATGCAGCGTGCGCAGTGCCTGACTGTCGGTTACGTGGGCGTCATCATCCCAAATAAACCCGCCATGTACTGCCGGCCAATACGCCAGCAGCGTGATCAGCACAATCACACCACCAGCGAGAAACCGTCGTTCTCTAACTGTCAGGCTCATCGGGCACAGGGTATGGAAACGCGCTCAGACAAAACAAATTCCTTTCCCCCACGCTTTACCGCAGCAAGTGTCTTGCCATGAACCCCTTCGAACCTGATCGTCTAGTTCAATCCCGTGCACTTGGGCAGAAGCGCAATCAGCTTTCGCCATCGCTGATCTTTCCCCACAAATGCCTCCCACATTGCCGCGGGGACCGGCTGCTCCAGCATCGCCGTATGCGGACGACACACCACCCACGAGTGCTGTTCCAGTTCCCGCTCCAACTGGCCTTCGCCCCACCCGGCATAGCCCGCAAACGCCCGAACCCAACCCCGTCGGCGCGGTTCGAGAAGCTCGAATGGGTCGGCAACGATCTGACAACGCAGGTCCTCGTCCGTCTTGCCTCGCTGAAATCGCGCCAGCAACAGGGCCGTCGGTCTCACCGGCCCGCCCTGAAGCACTGGCGTCCCGCGTAACGCCTCCGGCAACTCCGGCGACTGCGCCACTTCGCCCAGCGTCTTGTTGATCGGCCGGTTCATCACCAACCCCAGCGCGCCTGACGGGCTGTGTTCGGTGATATATACCAGCGTGCGATGGAAATTCGGATCGAGCAATTCGTCGGACGCCGCCAGCACAAGCCCCGCCAGCGATTCGCCCTGTGGAAACGCAAATGGCATATGCTCACATTACCACAACCCTGCGTCGCGTGCGTACTTCACCAAGCCCCCGCGGAACGGCGGGAACCCCGTACCGAAAATCATCCCCACGTCGATATCCTCCTCCGACGCCACCACGCCCTCACTGAGACACCGTTTGGCTTCTTCAATCATTACGCTTAGCAACCGACGCTGAATCTCACCCGCGGACCGCGGCTCCTTCTTCTTGCCGTCCCGGGACTCGACCTCCCGACGAATCGCCTTCGCAAGCTTCCGATTGACCCGCTCCTTCCCCTTCTTCTTCGCGTGTACATCGAACCCGTAAACGTAAAATCCGACCCCGCCTTTCCGACCCTTCAGCCCCCGCTCGTGTACCTGCCGTAAAATCTTCGCTACCGCCATCCGGTCCTTGAATGCCTCGCCCAGTTCGATCGCCACATCATACGCGACATCAATCCCCACCTCATCGATCAGACGCAACGGCCCCATCGGCATCCCAAAATCCAGCATGGCCTCGTCGATCGACTCGATCGTCTCCCCTTCCCCGAGCAGAACGCCGGCTTCGTTCAGATAGGGCATCAACAGCCGATTCACCAAAAAGCCGGGCGTGCCTTTCACCACCACGGGAATCTTCTTCAGCCGTTTGGCAAATTCAACCGCCGCCGAAACCACTTCCGGGGCCGTCTTCGTCCCGCGCACGATCTCCACCAGCGGCATCATGTGGACCGGATTGAAAAAGTGAATCCCCACAAATCGCTTCGGCCGACCGCTCGCCTCGGCCAGTTCGTCGATCGGGATCGCCGAGGTATTGGAAGCAATGATGGCATCGGTGCGCAACACCGCCGCCAGGTCCGTGTACGCCTGCCGTTTGACTTCGATCTTCTCCAGCACGGCCTCGATCACAAGATCGCAATCGCCAAACCCGTTGTACTCGGTCGTCGGATGCACCCGCGCAAATCCATGTCCCGCATCCAGCTCGGACATCTTCCGCCGCTTGACGCCCTCGCGATATGCGTCCGCGACGCGTTTGATGCCCGCCGCGACAAACTCCGGCTTGATATCCCTCAGCCGCACCGTCAGACCGCGAGCGCTGCACCATTGCGCAATCCCCGCGCCCATCACGCCGGCGCCGAGCACGCCCACCTTTTCCACGGGCGCGGTCATCACCTTCGCGGTGATCGGCCCCGTCCGTTCCACCGTCTCGGGGTTGAATACCAGCTTCGAATACTTCTCGCGCAGGAAGAACAGCCGAATCAGGTGGCGGCATTGCGATGTGACGCTCACTTCCCCAAAAATCTTCGACTCGAGTTCCAACCCCTCGGCGAGTGATCCACGCAAACCCTCCTCTATCGCGTCGATTGCCCGCAATGGCGCCGGGTACCGGCCCTCCGTCTTCAATAACACCCGTTTGCGCGCCACGCGGCAAATGAACCGCCGCATCGGCCACCAGTTTTGCCGCCACGTGGACCTCCGCTTGGTGCGTTGCTCACCGACCGCCAACCGCATCGCCGTCTCGCGCAGGACCACGCTCGGCACTGCGGCGTCCACCAGCCCGATCCGGCGCGCCTTGTTCGCATCGACGCTCTTCCCTGCGCAGATGATGTCGAGCGCTGCTCCCAATCCGATCAGGCGCGGAAGCCGTTGCGACCCGCCCCACCCCGGGATGATGCCGAGCTGCGTTTCGGGCAATCCGATCTGCGTCTTCGCGCCGTCTGCCGCCACGCGATACTGGCACGCCAGCGCCAGTTCGCATCCGCCGCCGAGACACGCGCCGTCGATCGCCGCCACCGTCGGCACGCCCAAGAGCGCAATCTTCCCGAGAATCCGATGCCCCTCCTGCGACAAGTGCTGACCGTGCGAGGCAGCCCGGATCTTCTCCAACTCTTTGATGTCCGCGCCCGCGATGAAAATGCCGGGTTTTGCGCTGATGAATACCGCCGCTTTCGGCTTGCGCTTGTACAGCTCATCCAGAATCACGTCGAGTCCGCACATCTGTTCCATGCCGAGAACGTTGATCTTCGAATCGGGGTCGTCGAACACCACCCACGCAATGCCCCCGGCGTCATATTCAATTCGCGGTGATTGCATCATGCCCGCTCCAAAATCAGCGCGCCGCCCTGCCCTCCGCCCACACATGCCGATACGATGCCTGTCTTCAAGTTGCGCCGCTTCATTTCCTTCAATAACGTCAGCACCAGCCGCGCCCCGCTCGCTCCCACGGGATGCCCCAACGCGATCGCCCCGCCATTGACATTCAACAGGTCGTGGTTGATTTCCATCCCGAATTGCTTCCGCAAGACCAGGTCCACCGCCAACACCTGCATGGCAAATGCCTCATTGATCTCGATCAACTGCACTTCGTTCCAGCGCACTCCCGACGCTTCCAGCACCTTCGGGATCGCATACGCCGGTCCGAGCCCCATCCGTTTCGGATCCACGCCGATGTAGTTGTACCCGCGAAGAAAACCCAGTGGTTTGAAGTCCAGCCGACGCGCCTTCTCCTCTTCCATCACCAGCAACGCTACGGCGCCATCCGTGATCTGGGATGCATTGCCCGCTGTGACCGTGCCGTTGCGCTTGTCGAACACCGGGCGCAATTTCGCGAGCGCTTCTGTCGTCTGGTTCTCGCGCACCCCGTTGTCCTTGTCCACAAACTTGCCATTCGCCAGATAGACCGGACAAATCTCCTCCGCCAGCTTCGCCCGCGCCTTGGTCGCCTTCTGATGCGATTCGAGGGCGAACACATCCTGTCGTTCGCGCGGAATCCCGTAATCGCGGTAGAGGACTTCCGCCGTTTCTCCCATGTTCAATCCGCACACGGGATCGGTCAGGCCCATCATCACGCCGATGCGCGGTTTGAAGTCGCCCGGACGAAACGCCAGCATCGCCCCGAGTCTCTTGGGAAATGATTTCGCCCGCGCCAGCGCCGCAAACTTGTCCGCCGCCTTCGTCGAGAACAGCAACGGGATGTTCGACATGCTCTCGGTGCCGCCCACCACAAACGTGTCGCCCTGGCCCGCCACCATCTTTTCGTACGCGCTCGTGATCGATTCGAATCCGCTCGCGCAGTTTCGATGCACGGTGTAGGCGGGAATCTCCTCGGGAATACCGGCGTTGAGCGCAATCACCCGCGCCACGTTGGCCGCTTCCGCCGGCTGCGCGACACAGCCAAAAATCACTTGCGAAATCTTGTGGGAATCGAGCCCCGTGCGTTCCAGCAGTTCGCTGACAACAATCCGCCCGAGGTCCTGCGCGGGAAGCGACTTTAGTTCCGTTCCCGCTTTCGTGAACGGAGTCCGAATCCCGTCAATGATGGCCAGCCGCGTCATCGTTCACCAAATATTCAGATGCGCACCTGCCCGCAACGGCGCGCCGCCCCTTTCCAGAGCAGCTTTCCTGCCCCAAAATCATGCCCGGAACACAAAACGAACCCATTCCCCCCCCCGAAATTGGCTTCGTTTTGACAAACGAAGCCAATACATAAAAACCAGCCAAATCCTTCGTAACTGCTTCTCATTCAACGATACCACAGCCTATCCTCTGTCAAGTTTATCTGGCTTCGTTTCGCAGAATGCTATATATAGCCCCCCCTTCCCCCCGAAGAACCGGGGAGACGGTGGTAACCCGGGCCGTCATACCGCCCCTTGCCGTCAAAGAACAACGCCAACAACGCACCACAGCCTATCCGATAGCGATTCTAATGTCAACTATGATTCGATACGCCATCGCCATAACACACCCGTCGACACGCCGCCACCCTTACTTGAATATCTCGGCAAAGAACTCTTTCATCGCTTCCCATGACCGCTTATCCGCTTTCTCGTTGTACGCCGCGCCCTTGGAGTTGTCGCTGCCGGCATCGGGCCGCGTAAAGGCGTGCACCGCGCCGCTGTAATAAATCATCTGCCAATCCACTCCGGCCTTGCGCAATTCGTCCTGCAACGCCGCCACATCTGTCGCCGGTACATACGGATCATCCGCGCCGTGGCAAATCAGCACCTTGCATTTGATGTTCTTGGCGTCTCGTGTCGGTGTGTCCAGTCCTCCATGAAATGTCACAATCCCCGCAATCTCCGCCCCGCTCCGCGCCAGCTCCAGCACCGTCGTGCCGCCGAAACAATATCCAATCGCCGCCACCCGCTTCGTGTCGCATTGCGGCTGCTTTTCCAAAACATCCAGCGCCGCATTCACCCGCGCCCGCAACAACGCCCGATCACCCTTGAACTTCCCCGCCTGCGCCCCGGCTTCCTGCCGATTCGACGGACGCACACCCTTGCCGTAAATGTCGGCAGCGAACGCGACGTACCCGAGCTTCGCCAGCATGTCCGCCCGCATCTTCGCGTAACCTTCCAACCCCATCCAGTCATGGACGACCAGCACACCCGGCCGCGGCCCCTTGACCGCGTCATCGTACACGAGATACCCCTCACAGGTCGCATCACCCTGTTTGTAGTCGATCGTCTCCGAGTGCAATGCCGCTCTCGAGTTCACACCGCAAAGTAATCCAACCAGCGCCACCGCGCAAAACCGGTTTCTCATCGCGACCCTCCTCCTGTTTGACGGCTAGAATATCACGCCCACGCTGCCGAGGCAACGCCCCCACCTGCTGCTATGGTTGCTCCATCAGCCTCGCACCCAAAGCGCGTCACGGCGCGGTTCCCGTCTTGTGGCCCCCCGAATCTCCAGGCCTTGGCCCGGATGACAATGGCGAGTTCGTCGCGCCGGAGGCATCGACCGACTTCGCGCCCGGACCGTTTACCTTCTTCTCGATGTACTCCAGGAGTTCCACCGCCGCCCGACGGTCAAGCTTTCGGAGCGTTCGCTGTTGTTCGTCAGCCGCCGGGATATTGCCAAGGTTCGCGTAAACACGGCCCAACAAAAGATGGGCGGAGATGTCGGAAGGAGCCAGATGGACGGATTCTTCGAGCTCGACGCGGGCTTCTTCGTTCCGATTGAGATTCGCGTAGCAGTAGCCCACGTTGTACCGGGCACTCGCGTTGCCAGGTTCCTCGAGGATGCTCTGCCGATACGCGTCTATGGCGTTGGTTATACGCTTCGTTTGAGCATAGACGCATCCGAGGACGTAGTACGCTCCTGCACTATTGGGTTTGAAGCGTAAGGTCGCCTCAGCGAGGTCCTCCGCCCCGGCGTATTCACCAAGACCCAGCTGTGTATAGGCCAGGAGCAGGAGTGTATCCGGTTGGTTAAAATCGATGGATACCGCCTTCTTCAGCGCCGACGAAGCTCCTCGCAGATCACCCATCTTCACTCGCGCGAGTCCGAGATTGTACCAGGGCTGGGGTGAGTCGTCGCTGTACTGCGCCGCCTTCTCAAACAATCGCGCCGCCTCCGCCCATCGCTCGTCCTGAAACGCCGCCAGGCCCTGCTTCTCCAGACTGGATCCCCGCCAGCTTCGCCATATCGGAGGGATCACCACATAACCGACAAGCAGCACCAGTGCGAAGAGAAGAAGGCGCTTCACCCGTTCATCGTAACAAGGAGTCAGACGACCAACAAGCCGGGACTCCGATCACTCCTTCGGCCGCGCATCGACAATCCGCACTTCCTTCAGTGCACTCTCCAGCTTGATGCGCTTGAGCATGTCCTCCATGGGATGGACCTCAATGCGATTCGGAGTCACCTCCATCTCCCGTTGGAAACGCTTGCGGATGGATTCCTTGAGCTGTTCGATGTCGGCCCCGTTCGATGGCGCGAGGTGCAAAATCAACTCATCCACGTCATGTGGATCGTCGTGGGCCTTGCGAATCTCCAACTGCCATTCGCCGATCTCGGTCGTGTCATCGAGCATGTTCTGCAAATTGTCGAAGTTGACCAGCGTGCCCTTCAACTTCCCAAACTGAAGCTCTTTCGTGTTTGATTCGCGGCCGATCTTGCCGACAATCCGCGGCATCGTCCGCCCGCAATACGGGCACGGCTCCCACGTCAGACCGCCGTCGACGTAATCCCCCGTCCGATACCGCATCACCACCGTCCCCCGCGCATCGAGCGGCGTGTACACCAATTCACCCGGCTCGCCCTCGCCCCTGACCTCGCCGGTCTCCGGATCGATCACTTCGAAAATCCCGAGGTCGGGAAACAGGTGATACCCACTGTACTGGCCAGGCGGCGTCGGGCATTCGCCCCACGCCATCCGCGCTTCGGTAAATCCGTACGTCCCGCACGCGCGCACTTCCCCCGCGCCCATCTCCTGCAATAGCGCCACCATCTTCCGCCGGATGCCCACCGGGCTCTTCTCGCCGCCCAGCACGATATGACTGACCTGCGGCCACTTCCTCCCCTGGTCGTGCGCTTCGCGAATCACGTGATACACAAAGGTCGGTATCCCGATCAGCGCTTCGGGTTTGATTTTGTCAACCAAGCCGATATTGCCGTCCGTCCCCATGAACTTTCCGCCGCCGGAACTGACCAGCAACATGCCGAATTCCAACCCGGCGTACACGACCTGCCAGAACGCCAGATGCGGCGCGTAGGGAAACATGTTCACCCCGCGCATCTTCGTCGTCGCCCCGAATGTCTGGATGAGCCGCGTGCCCGCAACGCGCAGGTTGTTCAGATCATGGTCGGTGTACGCGAACGCAATCGGCATCGAGCTTCGCCCCGTGGTCGCCGTGAGAAAAATCGGTCGAAACTCCCGCTCGAATCGCCGTTCCACGATGCTGCGTCCGCGCAGCAACGCTTCCGCCACCACCCGCGGGCGGCGCGTCAGCACCGTCAAATCCGGCGTGATGATGAATTCGCGGAATTTCTCCGGCTCCTCCATGGTCGGCAATAGATCGGCCTTGCTCGTGAACGGTACATGCCGCAGGTCTTCGACTGTCTTGATGAGACGCGCGTCGATTTTGTGCTGCGCAAAGAGCTTCTTGTAGTACGGACTGAACGGCGCGATGACTTCCGTCAGGTACCGATGCAGCCGCTCATGCTGCATCTGCCGCTGCTCGGAAATCGTTTGTCGCCCCCAGTTCACGCGCGCACCAACTCCTTCAATTGCGGCAGCACCGCCTCCGCCGCTTCCTCGCCGCAGCGAATGTAGCGCTCGGGATGATAAAAGTCGTACCACACGCTGCCCGCCAGCAACGGTCGAATCACCACGTCGGCATTGTTGCAGGCCATTTCCGCCATCCGCGATTGCATCGCGTGCATCGACCGCATGTAGATGTTGATGATGCTCGTCGGCGTCTCGACCAATGGCCCCGTCTCGTGCAATACGCCGTTCCGCTCCTTCGGCGCGGCCTTCGCCATCTCGTGCCGGTTTCGCTCCCGCTGCTTCATCTCCTCCGTGTTGGGAATCGTGTTCACCGCAATGATCTTCGATACGCCCGCCCATGCCAGGACCTGCACGGGCACGGGATCGGTAATGCCGCCATCGATCAGCGTGCGCCCGTCGTTGACCACGGGCCGGAAAATCCCCGGAATCGTAATGCTCGCGCGGATCGCATCGATCAGCTTGCCCTCCTCGTAAACCACTTCTTCCAGCGTGTTCAAATCGCTGGCCACGATCTTCAGCGGAATCAGTGTGTCGGCGAATGTCAGCCCGTTCACGATCGAATCCAAAAACTTGTAGACCTTGATCCCGCGAAATACTCCCGCGCCGGGAAACATCGGATCGAGCAGCTTCAAAAACGTCCGCTTGTTGCGAATCTGTTTGGCGATCTCCTGCATTTCGTCGGCGGATTTGCCCACCGCCCACGCCGCCGCAATCAGCGACCCCATCGAGCTTCCCGCCACCACGTCGATGCCGATCCCCTCGCGTTCCAACACGCGGATCACGCCGATGTGCGCCAACCCGCGCGCGCCGCCCGTGCCCAGCGCCAGGCCAACCAGCACGTTCCCCAGCTCCCGCGCCATCCGTCGCACGACAAGGCTGTACGGATCCATCGGCTGCCGAATCACGTACGGCGTCCCATCCACCGCCTGCACCACTTCCTTGTCCGGAATCCAGCGCAACAGATACGAGATCGGTTGGCCGATTTTTCGCTCGGCCTCCTCCACATACGGCGTGCCGGCCTCACCGACCGCTGTGAGAATCAATCGTACCTCGGGTTCCCGCGCCCCCGCGCGCGAGCGAAAATCCTCCACCAACAGCCGCGTCCGGTACAAATGGTCGTCATCGTTTCGGGCGAGCACGAACACCTTGTCGGATTGCACCAGGCACTCGAAGACAGACTGCGACACTTCGTTCGGAACATCGCAAATCACGTAGTCGTACTGCTTCACCAAATGACCGAAGACCGGCGCGATCAACGCGATCTCCCGTTCGTCCCCCACCAGATCGAGATTCAGGCGGTCGTAGCCGAGCGGCGAATGCACCATGATGTCCTGCAACCCGAGCCCGCTGCGGAAATCCAGCCGCTCGCATTTCAGCAGGGGTATCCCGCGCTGTTTGCCGGTCAGGTCGAGCAACAACACCGGCTCCCCCGTCTCGCGAGCGAGGCTCGACACCAGGTTGTGCGCCAGCGTCGTCTTGCCGGTCCCCGAAATCGAACTGTACACCGAGATGATCGTGCTCCACTTCGCTCGATGCTTCTCTTCGCGGAGCTCCTTCATCCGATGCCCCATCCGCTGGCTGAAGCTCACCGCCACCCGTGGATCGCGATTCACCAGCGACTCGAAATCATCACGGGGGATTTTCAGAAGTACGGAATCATTCAGCGCGCGCACGTTGGCCCAGTGCGTCTCCCCGCTGAGCAGGGGCATCTCGCCAAAACACTCGCCGTCGCAATAGGTGGCAAATACGCGGTCGCGCCCGCTCTTCAAGCTCGTGTACGCCTGCAACCGTCCCGAAACAACCACGTATAACGCGTCGCCCGGGTCATTTTCGCGCACGACAAGTTCGCCCTTCTTGACCGCGACAAACTCCGCGCGCTCCGCCAGGCTCTTCATCAACTCGGTGCCGAGACTGGCCAGAACCGCCACATTCTCAAGAACTTGGAGCTTGTCCTCCATGCGGCCTGCCCCTTATCGACCCGTCGCGCTCAAGCGAGCGATGACGCTCACTAAGATCATAACCTAATCTAAAGCAAGCCGTGGGCCGAATCAATGGGGAGCCGGTTGATTCTGAAGGAGTTCGATCAGCCGCAACGTCGTTTGCCCGACAACCTCCAGACTGTGCGGCGCGATCTTGTCGAGCGTGTCCCGCTCGGTATGCCAGTATTCCCGTGGACCGGGCGGATTGCCGTAATTAAACCGGATCAGATCAGCGTCAATCAGATCCACGGCGGGGATGCCCGCCCGCTCGAATGGCACGTGATCGTCCAGGATCGCATTCGCCCCGTAGGTGAAATAGTCCCGAAACCCGGCCGCCCGCGCCGCGTCGAAAACCTGCTGCCCGAAGGTGCCCGCAACCGTGACCTTCAGGTTCTTGTCACCGACCATGTCCAGCAGAACCATGGCTTTGATGTCCTTAAGCTGGTCCTTGTTCTTGAGATTCTCCACGAAGAACTTGCTCCCCCACAACCCGTCCGTGTCGGTGAACTGCACCATCGCTTCTTCGCCGTCGAAGAATACGAACCACAGGTTCGGCTGGTCCGCCGCCACGCGCGCGATCTCCAGCAGCGTCCCTGTACTCGACCCGCCGTCGTTCGCGCCGACGAACGTCACATTCGTAAACAACTTCGTGTCGTAATGCGACGCGATGATGATCACGCGACCCGGCTCGTCCTGTTGGACGCGCGTCTTGGCAATGATGTTGCGGAACTGCTTCGTGCCGAACGGCGTCTGGCCGATGAACACCTGCTCCTCCGCGTTCAATCCATAGTCCTGCAGTTGCGTCGTAATGTAGGATGCCGCCCGCCCCAGGGCTTCACTCCCGCTGGGATGCGGCCCGTATCCCACCAGCTTGGCCACTTGCTCGTAGGCGCGCTCGCCGCTGAACTGCTGCCACTGAATCGGTTGCGGCGCCGTCGAGCCGCCGCACCCCGTCGCCAGCAACAAGACAACGACGACCGTAATCAGGTTCCCTGCCATCGTTCGGCCCAGGCAATGCGTCGCGCCAGCGACGGATGATCGTGCAGTAGAAATTCCACGGCGGGATGCGGCGAGAGATCGGCCAGGTTTTGCTCCGCCAGCTTGCGCATGGCGCGGATAAACGCGTCGCGATTCGATGTCAGCTCCAGAGCGGTAGCATCGGCCTTCCATTCGCGCGACCGTGAGAATGCGTTGTTGAGCGGCGTCACCACGAGCCCGAACACGTACAGGCACAAGGCCAGCAGCGGGAATGCCTCAATGTCCCAGATGTTGGCGAATTGGAACACGTGCCTCATTCCCCAATGCAACCCGAGGTCCGCCACCTTCAACCCGATGAACGTCGTTAGCGCTCCCCAGAGCAGCATCTTGGTAATGTCACCGTGCTTGTAGTGCGCCATTTCGTGCGCCATCACCACTTCGATCTCGTCCTCCGCAAATTTGTCCAGCAGGGTGTCGCCGAGAATGATCCGTTTGGTGCGCCCCAGCCCGGCAAACGCGGCGTTGGCCTTCTTTGTCTTTTCGCTCATGTCCATCCGATACACGCCAAGAACTTTCGCGCCGACACGTTGCGCCAGGGCCGTAAGCTTCGTCCGCAACGATTCATTCTCAAGCGGCTGTAGTTTGTAGAACAACGGCAGAATGACCACCGGGAACACGGCCGACATCACCACCCCAAACACCAGGAAGAACAAGCCTGCCCCCACCCACCACCAGTCTCCGGCGTGCCGCAGGAAATAGTACAGCACGTCCAGAATCAGCACCCCGAGCAAAAGATTCAATCCGAGCGATTTCAGTTCATCGACCGCCCACGCGCCGAGCGATTCATTCGACAGCCCGAATCGGTGCTCCAGATGGTAGTCGCCAAAGAAATTCAGCGGCAGGAACAACAGCTTCGTGGCAATGACCACAACCGCCCCGTAAATTGCCACGTAAATCCATGGGTTGTGCGATTGCGACCGCGAAAAATCCGCCAGTCGTTCCGAACCCTTCCAGCAAAGGAATGCCAGCAGCAGCAGGATCGTATACACGGTTTCCACAACGAACATCACGTTGTGGATTGCTTCGTACCGTTTGGCGCGGCGTTGCCGGTCCGGGTCGTTTGTGTCGGCAATCATGAGACGCCGATACAGTGGCCCGACCCGCTACAGGTTGTCAATGCCGAGGATGTCGAGTAGCCGTGACAGGTCGTCGTTGCCGTAATACTCAATCTCGATTCGGCCCTTCTTCTTGCCGTGGTGGATATTGACGTGCGTGCCGAGCTTCTGCTTCAGGCGCTCCTCGATCGCCAGCACGTGGGCCGATTTCACCGTCGCGGTCAGGACCCGTGAGCGCACCTTGCTCTCGCCCTTGAGTTGCTCGACCAACTGTTCCGTCTCCCGCACGGTCAGGCTCCGTTTGAGCACGCGCTCCGCAACGAGTCGTTGCTCGGTGGGACCGGGCAAACCCAGAATCGCTTTGGCGTGGCCGACGCTCAGGCGGTCGTCCGCAATCCACGATTGCACTTCCTCCGGCAGCCCGAGCAGCCGTGTCGCATTGGCCACCGCCGCGCGGCTGCGGCCCACTTTTTCCGCGATCTGTTCCTGTGTGAGTTTGAATTGTGTCGCCAGTTGGTCGTACGCGTGCGCCTCTTCAATCGCGTTGAGGTCTTCGCGCTGCAGGTTTTCAATCAGCGCAATCTCCAGCGCTTCCTCGTCGCTGGCTTCGCGGACGATCGCGGGCACCGTCGTCAACCCGGCTTCGCGCGCCGCGCGCCAACGACGTTCCCCCGCGATCAATTCGTAGCGCACGGCGCTTTCCGGCTGCGGTGTCGCGGTTTTGATCGCCCGCACCACCAACGGCTGGATCACGCCGCGTTGCTTGATGGACTCCGCCAACTCACGAAGTTGCTCCGGGTCGAATTCGGTACGCGGTTGAAATGGGCTGCGGTCGATGGTGTCGATGCCAAGGTGGCGAACACCGTTGCCCGGCGCGACGGGTGGCTGGGCGCCGAGCGGTTGCGCCACTGGTGCGGTGGGAGCGGGAGGCGTGATGGCAACTTCTACGTGAGGCGGTTCGATCGCGACGCTGCGCACGCCGCCGCCATTGATGAGTGCATCCAATCCCCTGCCCAACGCCTTCTTTGTCATGGTGGAATTCCCACCTCCTTCTGGCCGCCGTATTTAGCTGCAAACCAGCGATTTGTCGAGGAAAAATGTGCTTGCCGCGCCAGCACCCCATCACCGACACTCAACCTCGAATTACCCATTTGCGCGGTTCTCAGAAAGGATGGTTGTATCGGGACATGATTACTCGAAGAGATCTTCTTGTGGCCGCCTTGGCCGCGTGCGTGACAGGAGCCCTTGTTACCTGGGCCGAGGTGCCCGCCAAACCAATGATGCACTCGTCGATATTCAACTGGACTGACCTCAAAGTCCAAACCACAAAGTACGGCGCTCGACGCGAGGGATTCGATGGGCGCACCACCACCCTCGACGAACTCAGCTGTCACATCACCACCTTGAACGCGGGGCAAATCCCGCACGCCGCCCACCATCATCCCGAAGAAGAACTGCTCGTCGTCAAGGAAGGCATCCTTCAGGTCATGCAGAACGGCGTGACGAATCAGGCCGGGCCGGGCTCGATCATCTTCCAGGCGTCAAATGAGGAACACGGTCTGCGTAACGCAGGTGATGTTCCCGTAACGTATTACGTCTTCAAATGGTTTACGCCAGCCACCCCCAAAACTCCACGGGGACCCTAATGATCACGCGCCGAGACATCTTCATCGCTTCGTTCGCCATTTCCGCCACGCTCGTCGCCGTCGCGCTCGCTCAATCCGCCGCCAAGCCTGCGATGCCGTCATCCGCATGGGACTGGACTTCATTGAAAGTGGTGCCCCAGAAATACGGCGAGCGCCGTGATGTATTCAAGGGACGCACGCCGATGCTTGATCAGTTGGATTGCCACATCACGACGCTCAATCCGGGCGAAGCGCCGCATTCTCCGAAACCCCACGATGGAGAAGAACTGATCATTGTCAAAGAGGGCACGGTCGAAGCAATCCAGGGCGTCAAGACCAACCAACTCGGCGCCGGCTCGGTCCTGTTCGAGCTCCCCAACGAAGTGCAGGGCATGCGTAACATCGGCCAGACCCCCGCCAGCTACTACGTAATCCGCTGGTTGGCCCCCGGTACGTCGAAGAATCCCTAGCACATCGCTCGTGGCTGCGTCTCGACCGCCCGTCAGACGGGATCCGTCCCCGCTCCGGTCGGACTTTCTGTCTCTGGTTATCCACCATGGATGGTTTTCGCCACGCCGTCACGCTCATCCCCGCACAAAATCCCCTGCGGCACGAAAAATGTTGGTGTCTATTGGCAAGGAGGAAGGTCGCTCAAGGAGACGTTGTACCAAACACTAACCATGGGGGTTTACCATGAAAATACTGGCTGAAAGAACCCGTACTGCTGATGAGATGGACAAGATGTTGAAGGATATGTTCGGTAGTCCCGCGCCGCCGAAGGAGGAAATCCTCCGGCATAAATGGCTGGAAAGCGAAAAGGCCGGCCGCGACATCGGCGTGGTGGCCGCGGCCCACGATTGGCGAATCAAATACTACGCCCACTGGAAAGAATTCCAGTTTTCGCCCGAGAGCATGATCGTGCCCTCGGTTCGACCGGCCTCACGCCGCCAGCTTGAGGTGCTCACCGCCTACGTCGTGCTGCCGTTGGCGCTGGCGCTCTTTGGCCTCGCGTTGCTGCAATGGACCACCGGCTTCGATTACACCGACTACATCAGCCCTCCGCTGACAGCCGGAATTCCCGGTTACGGCGTTTGGCCGTCCCAGTGAGGGCGGGTGGAAGCGGATCTCGCTACGGTTGGTTAACGGGCGGCGGCACGGCAAGCTTGTGCCGCCGATGCACCTTTAGGCCGTCGAGGACCGGTGAATTCCGAATCACCAGGTCGTCGACGCCGTCGAATCGCGCCGCTGGCACACCCTTGGCGACCTGCGCCTTGTAATTGTCGATCTCCAGACCGCCCACGTCGGTGCAGATCATCGATGGGCGTTGGTCTTCCTTGTCAACGCCAACGTGGAAGTCGGCAATCTCCAAATCGCGGACGTGTCGCGCATACAATCCATAGGCCGGCATGACGCCGAATCGTCTCGGCTCAGGGTACCCCGTCTCCAATTCCGGCGGAACGCGTTTGGCGTCGTCCTTCGTGCCACCGCCGTTGAATTGCAACCGGATGTTCTGCAGCCTCACGCCCTCGATGTCATACCCCGGCAAACCCAAAATCTCCACGCCGCTCCTGGCATCGATACCCGTCGCGATGACGTTTGAGATGGATATGTTCCGAACCGTGCCGACCCTTGTGCCAGCAGGCCCGCGGTTGCGTCGGCCAAGCCGAATGAAAATCGGATAATCCGCCACGTCCATCATCGTGATGTTGTCGACGGTGATGTTCTCGAGGTTTCCGCCGTCGACCTCCTCCAACGCCAGGCCGCGGCACTGGCGGAATGTGCAATTCGCGATCGTGATGTTGCGGAATCCGCCGTTGGACTCTGTCCCGCATTTGATCCGTCCCGTCCGGCTCCGGCTCGGGATCATCCGTCCGTCAAGAAGCGTCCCCTCCTCGAAGCCGGACACCTGACAATTGACGATGGTCATGTTCTCCGTGATCCGCGCCTCGCCCAATCCATACGAACTCTTCGGGCACAGACCATCATCCGTGGGCGAATTGATCCGACAATTCGATACCATCGTGTTACGGCAACAATCCAAATCCATTCCATCGCGGTTGGTGTCGACGGTCACATTGTCGATCGTCATGTTGTCACAGCCGGTGACGATGATCGCGAAATGTCCGCCGTGAAAGATCGTGATGTCGCGAAACAGCACGTTGCGGCATCGCCGCAACGCAATCGCTTTGTCTCCCAACACAATCGGTCCCTTGCCGGGTTCGTTGTCCTTCCGCGTGAGCCCGCCGCCGTTGATCATTCCCTGTCCGGTAATCCAGACGTTCGTGAGGTCCTCACCCCAGATGAGGCTGTTGTGGAAATAGGTGTGCCCGCCGTCCTGGTAAGCTGTTCCCGTAAACGGCTCGGGTGGATCATAGGCGTTCATCTCCTGCGGCGCGCCGAGAATCGTGGCCCCAGCGTCGATATACAGATGGATGTTGCTCTTCATCCGAATCGAACCACACAAATAAATCCCCGGCGGCACGTACACGGTCCCGCCGCCCGCTTGCGCGCACGCTTCAATGGTATGATTGATCGTGGGACTATCGAGGTTCTTTCCGTCGCCCGCCGCGCCATAAGCGCGAACATTCCAGCCTTGCTGGGTAACAAGCGACGTCGCAGGCGCCGTGGACGCGCTCGCGGATGCATTTGTTGCGTTGTCCTGCGCCAACAACGTATGCGCAGAGAAAAGGCAGATGAGGAACAGTGCCAGCGATTGAAAACGATCAGAACAAAATGGAGTATTCATGGCGTCGGTAAATCGCAGGCTATAATCTACGACGCTCGTCTCGCAAGGTCTTTCTCTCGCGGCCATCCGCAAAACCGGTGCGGAATTCGTGTCTGTTTGATCCGGCTACATCCGCAGGCACGGCCTTGCTTTCTGCACCGTCAGCCTCTACTTTCCAGGCGTACCGCGACATGGAAACGAGCGACAAGAACCTGATCCGATGCCACTGGTGTCTTGGCCATCCCATCATGACGCAGTATCACGACACGGAATGGGGCCTGCCACTGCACGATGACCGCAAACTGTTTGAGTTCCTCGTGCTCGACGCCGCACAGGCCGGCCTGAGCTGGCAGACCGTGTTGCTCAAGCGCGAGAATTACCGAAGGGCCTTCGACAATTTCGACGCCGAAAAGGTCGCGCGTTACTCGGCGAAACACATTGAGAAGCTTCTGCTCGATCCCGGCATCGTTCGCAATCGGCTCAAAGTCAACTCGGCCGTCACCAATGCCCAAGCCTTTCTCAAGGTGCGTGACGAGTTCGGTTCGTTCGACCGTTACATCTGGCAATTCGTCGGCGGCAAGCCGTTGGTCAACCGCCTCCAATCACTCAAGAATATCCCGGCCACTTCGAAGGAATCGGAGGCCATGAGCAAGGATATGAAGCGGCGCGGGTTCACCTTCTGCGGCTCAACCATCTGCTATGCCTTCATGCAGGCAGCAGGATTGGTCAACGATCACCTGGTTGCCTGCTTCCGCCACGGCGAGGTGTTGGAAACCACTTCCCGTAAATGATTCCCCGACCTGGAATCAGGGTAGCACGGAAGCGCGATAATACCGGGCTGGCTGGTTGGCGGCCGCGCCGGGATCGGTGACCACCACAACACCCCCACTGCCCGGGACATTGTTCGTGAGCGCCGTCCAAACCGCGTTGACGAGATTGGTCGTATAGTCGACCTCGTACAAGCGATTGGATCCTGTGATCACACCGATTTGCACGTCGCTGCCGACAATTTGGACGCTCTTGATTCCCAGATCATTTCCCAGATTGTAGTTGATGATGCTATTAATCCACGGAATCCGCGCCGATACTCGGGTGCAATAAAAGCCCGTGGGAACTGCCGTGGGATAATTGGTGGGGACCAGTTGCCACGCCGCGCCATTGTAGAAATAGAATCCACGCAAATCCATCAACGCGGCTATAAACTGATGGCTGCCGGACGAATCGTAACTGAACGGCCCGTCGACCGTGTAGTTGATACCGGCGAGCTTCCAGGTTCCTGTGCTTCCTCCGTCCTGGATAAACAGAGCGCCACCGGAATCGTTATAGGACAGATCGCACTCGTTGCTGCCTGCGCCTGGTTGAAAGAGCTGATACAGCAGCTGTGCCGCCGGGTAATCAACCGTATCCGTGTAAATGCTGGAGACTGCGCTTTGCCCCCACCGCTCGATATTGTTGGTGGTCCCCCACTGCCAGCCATTGGTTCTTCCCGCAACCGTGATCACGCTGCCGCGATCCGTGCCACGGCCAATCAGGACGCAGGCGCTCCCCAGTTCGTTCGACTTGGTGTACAACGGCGCGTAATAGGGAAACGTCTGAGCCACTTGCCAGATCCGCAGGTCAGTGCTCGGATCATCATAATTTCCGGTCGTTGTGTAGGACAATCCGTTGAGGACGATGTTGCTGCCGTAGTAGCCTCCAATATGTTTCGCCGTAAGAAAAAACGTCGGAGCAATGGGGGTACCCAGGAAGTTCTCCGACCACAGGCCCTCGTACTGCCAGCCGCTATTGGTTAGCGAGCCGGTCGGAGCATTGGTGTTGTAGGACGGGTCGCCCGTGCCCTCCAAAATCACTGCATGGATGGACGGTGCTAGCGCGAGAGCAAGTACCCCGACAACGGTTGTCAGGGTGAACCACGCATCTTTTCTTCCCTCTTGACCCTTCATGCCGACCCGCACCCATGGTATTCGGAGCCGCGACCAAAAACAAGCCCAAACCTGTTACGATTCGCCGCGCCGGTGCGCATTTCTGATTACAGCTTCACAGACCGGCATCGCCAACGCTTGTCACCTCACTTGGTTCTGCTACACTGCGTGGATGCAACGAGGTGGCGCGGCATGAAGGTACGCACGTTGGGGGTGATTCCCGCACGGTTCGGAGCGCAGCGGTTTCCCGGAAAACCGCTGGCCATGATCGCGGGAAAACCTCTCATCCAGCGCGTCTACGAGCGGGCCTCCAGGGCCGAACAGCTCGACAAAGTCATCGTCGCCACCGAGGACACTCGCATCCTTGAATCCGTCGAGGCCTTTGGCGGCGATGCGATGCTCACCTCGCCCGATTGCGCCACCGGCACCGACCGCGTGGCGGAAATCGCCCGCACCTACGACTGCGAGCTGGTCGTGAATATTCAGGGCGACGAACCCCTCATGCGCCCCGAGATGATCGACCAACTCGTCGACGGAATGCGGTCCGATCCGCAGTGTGTCATGGGCACGCTGGCTCGCAAACTCGAATCGCCAGCCAACCTCGATAACCCGAATGTCGTGAAGGTCGCCATCGCCCAAAACGGGACCGCGCTGTATTTCTCACGCAGTCGCGTGCCGTTCGTGCGCGATGCAAAGACCGGCGATGCCCAGGAGTGGCTGCGATTGGCCAGGTTCTACAAGCACCTCGGCATCTACGCCTATCGGCGCGAGTTTCTCCTGAAGTTTGTCCAATTGCCCCAAGCGGAACTCGAGCAAACCGAGAAACTGGAGCAATTGCGCGCCCTCGAGAATGGGTTTCCAGTCAAAGTGTGGATCACACCCCACGATTCCATCGGTGTGGACCGGCCCGAAGACATCGAGTTGGTGGAAGAGATTTTGAAAAGTCAGCTATGAAATATATCTTCGTCACTGGGGGCGTGATCAGTTCCCTCGGCAAAGGGTTGTCGGCGGCGTCGCTGGGCACCCTGCTCGAAAACCGCGGTCTCAAGGTCACGTTGGCCAAGTTCGATCCGTACCTGAACGTTGACCCCGGCACCATGAATCCGTTCCAGCACGGCGAGGTCTACGTGACCGACGACGGCGCGGAAACCGATCTCGATCTCGGACACTACGAGCGGTTCACCCACGCCAAACTCTCGCGCCTGAACAACCTCACCAGCGGCCAGGTCTACGCGTCCATCATCGAAAAGGAACGCCGCGGCGACTACCTCGGCAAAACGGTCCAGGTGATCCCGCACGTGACCAACGAAATCAAGGACCGTATCCGCGATGTGGGCAAGAAGAGCGGCGCGGACATTGTCGTTATCGAAATTGGCGGGACGATCGGTGATATCGAAGGGCTCCCCTTCTTGGAGGCGATTCGACAGTTCGCGCTCGAAGCCGGCCCGCAGAATTCGCTATTCATCCATGTCACGCTCGTCCCGTTCATCCGCGTGGCCGGCGAGATCAAAACAAAGCCGACCCAGCAGAGCGTCGCCAAGCTCCGCGAGATCGGTATCGTGCCGCAGATCCTGATTTGTCGCAGCGAACGGACGCTCGGCCGGGAAGTCCGCCAGAAAATCTCGCTGTTCTGCAATGTCCCCGTCGAGTGCGTCATTGAGGAGCTCGACGTGGCCCACTCCATTTACGAGGTCCCGCTCGACTTGCGCGCCGAGAATGTCGACGAACTCGTGTGTCGCTATCTCGGCCTCAACGCGCCCGCGAAACCACTGACGGAATGGGAAGAGATGCTGCAGCGGATGATCAATCCGTCGCGCAAGGTCCAGATCGCCGTCGTCGGCAAATACATCCAGCTCATCGACGCGTACAAGAGCATGTACGAGGCGCTCAAGCACGCCGGTGCCGCCAACGATTGCGCGGTCGACATTCTTCGCGTCGACGCGGAACACATCGAGAAGGATGGCGCGGAGAAACATCTGAAAGGTGTCGCTGGCATCCTCGTGCCCGGCGGCTTCGGCAACCGTGGTATCGAAGGGAAAATCGAGGCGGCCCAGTACGCCCGAGAGAACAATATTCCCTACCTCGGCCTGTGTCTCGGAATGCAAATTGCCGTGATCGAGTTCGCCCGTAACGTCTGCGGAATGAAGGACGCCAATTCCACGGAGTTCGACGTGAAGACGCCCCACCCCGTCATCTGCCTGCTGGAGGAACAGCAGGGCGTCCAGGCCAAGGGCGGCACGATGCGGCTCGGCGCCCAACCGTGCAAGCTCGTCGAGAGCACCCGGGCGCGCAAGCTGTATGGCACCGATGAAATCTCCGAACGACACCGGCACCGGTACGAATTCAACAACACCTACCGAGAGAAGTTGACCCAGGCGGGCCTCGTCGTGGCCGGGCGCTACACGAAGCTCGACCTTGTTGAGGTCATCGAACTGCGCGACCATCCCTGGTTTATCGCCTGCCAGTTTCATCCCGAATTCCTCTCGAAGCCCAATAAACCCCACCCGCTCTTCCGCGGATTCATCGAAGCGGCACTGAGACACAGCCCACGAAATCCTTGAGAATCCGCTCAACTGCGAGTGCGCGATTGGAGCTTCCGTCCCGGCAGTTTCCCCAGCGCTTCACCTTGTGTCTCACTTCGTCCATCGTTCTCATCATGGCAGCTTGTTCGACGCCTTCCGAGACCCTGGAACCCTCCTTCGTTCAGACAATCGCCACTGGTCAGTCCCGTGACGAGGTACGCAAACTTCTTGGTCAACCAAATTGGTCACGAGGCCTGACTGGCTCCGGCTCGGCCGACACATTTCTCTATACCGAGCTTGTCAACAGCAGTACGTCGCCGTTTCCGTCGGCTCGTGATCTAAAAGCTCGCGCATTTTCGGTCCGCTACGACGCTTCGGGACGCGTGCAGAAAACCCTGTTTTACGAAAGCCGGACACCGGCGACCATGTACCATTCCTCCTGCTTTGCGGGGCCACAGATTAACGATCAGGCTCCTTCCAACATTCACATCGGGGTAACGACGCGTGAGGATTTGGAGAGGATGTTCCCGAAGCCTCTCGTGATCAATCTGCATCCGGTCCAAGGCTTGGAATTACACTGGTTTCAGATCGCCATTGGCGCGTCGTTTACGCATTTCGAAGACGAGCAGGGGCTGCATATCCTCGTCGATGACGGCGGTGTCGTTCGCGATGTCGCGTTCCACAGCACCGCCGAGCGATAATAATTCATCCGCGTGACCAGTTACTCTGGGCCTCCGCTCAACGGGTTGTCCAGCATCGCCTCCAGCGTCAACGTGCTCACGCAAGTCCTTGAGTCCACAGCCCAACCGATCCTCGGGCAGTGAGCCTTGCCAGCGCGGGTTGTTTTGGTACACTGCGAGGAAGAATGAGAACGATTCGCGTCGGTAAACTCACCTTGGGAGGCAGGCGCGCGCCCCTGTTCGTCATCGCCGGACCGTGCGTCATCGAGAACGAGAAGATGGCGTTGCAGACCGCGGCGACGTTGGCCGAGATTTGCGATGCCCTCGATCTCCCGCTTATTTTCAAGGCCAGCTACGACAAGGCCAATCGCACCGCCCGTGACAGTTTCCGCGGTCCCGGCCTGACGCGCGGCCTCGCGGTTCTGTCAAAGGTCAGGAAACGGTTGGGCCTGACGATTCTCACGGACGTTCATGAGATTTCGCATTGCAAACCGGTCGCAGAAATTGCCGATGTGTTGCAGATTCCGGCGTTCCTCTGCCGACAAACGGATTTGGTCCAGGCGGCCGCGCGCACAAAGCGTTGCGTCAATGTGAAGAAGGGACAGTTCCTCGCCCCGTGGGACATGCGCAACGTGATCGACAAAATCACCTCGGTTGGCGGGCGAAGTATTCTCCTGACCGAACGCGGCTCGTCTTTCGGATACAACAATCTCGTTTCTGACATGCGCTCGCTGGCGATTATGCGCGAGTTCGGCTGGCCCGTCGTCTTCGATGCCACCCACAGCGTCCAGATGCCCGGGGGCGGTCCCGGCGGCAAACAGACGGGTGGAGATCGGCGCATGGCTCCCGTGCTGGCGCGTGCGGCAGTCGCGGCCGGTTGCGACGGCGTGTTCTTCGAAGCGCATCCAAATCCTGATCGCGCCCGTAGCGATGCCGCCAACCAATTGCCATTGCGCGAGGTCAAAGCGTTGCTGCAAACGCTCCGCGATATTCACGCGGTCACACCCCGGACCGTCATGCCAGCTTGAAAGCTGCCCCAATATCGGCTACTAAGCCGATATGAAGAAGATACTTGTCTGGACCGCGACTGGTCTCGTCATCCTCGGAATTGTCCTGTTCTTCTCACGAAATGTCATCGCGCGCTGGTCCGTCGAATACGGCGCTAAAAAAGTCACCGGCTTCCCGCTGACACTCGGCTCGGTTGACCTGGAGCCATTTTCCAGCAAGGTGGACGTCCACGACCTCAAGCTGATGAATCCACCAGAGTTTACCGAGCCGATGTTTGTCGATATGCCGGAGCTCTATGTCAGTTACCGCCTCCCCTCTTTCTTCACCGGCGCGCCCCACATCAACGACATGCTCATCAACATCAAGCAGCTCGTCATCGTCAAAAACAAGACCGACTCCAACGTCCAGAAGCTCAAAGGCATTCTCGAGCCGCCGGGAAACACCAATTCCACCAAATACGCCGTGGACAAGTTGCGGATCCACGTCGGCACGGTCACGATCAAGGATTACAGCCGCCCCAAGCCTTCCGAGCGCGACATCAAGCTCAACCTCGATCGCACCTACAACAACATCACCGATTCCACAGACATCTCGAAACTCGTGCTTCTCACCGTGCTCGGAAACGTCCACCTGCCGGATATCGGCGTCAACGCGAATGACCTGAAAAAGAACCTCGGCGACGTGACCAATCAGGCCGGTCAGGCTCTCCAGGGCGCCGGCGAAGCCCTCGGCGGACTGTTCGACAACCTCCAAAAGGATTTGTCATCGAAAGAGAAGAATAAATGATACAGGATCGATCGCCGTCACGCGGCAGGCAGCCCGTCTAAAACCCCTTCACCTGCCGCACCGCCTCGTAGAGCACGATCGCGACCGCCGTCGCCAAATTCAAACTGCGGGCCTTCGGGTTGAACATGGGGATCGTGATCGTTGAGTCTGCATTGGCATCCAAGAGCGCTTTGGGTAATCCCGCCGTCTCCCGACCGAACACCAGATAATCGGCCGATTGATAGCGGGGCTGTGTGTAAGGCCGCTTCGATTTCGTGGTGACATAGTAAAAGCGTGCGCCCGTTGAGGCTGAAGTTCGTAATGCCTCGAGGCTGTCCCAGTACTTCCACGTCACGTGCTCCCAATAATCCATCCCCGCCCGCTTCAGCGTCTTGTCGTCGAGACGAAACCCGAGCGGCCCCACCAGATGCAACACCGCCTGCGTCGCGGCGCAGAGCCGCGCCACGTTTCCCGTGTTCGGTGGTATCTCCGGTTCGACGAGGACGACGTTCATCTCAGTAAAATACCCGCCAGAGAAACAATCCATGCGCCGGCGCGGTCTCGACCAATGCAGTCCGCTTCTTCGCCTTGATCAGCTTCTGTAATTCCTCGACTGTCATCCGCCCTTCCCCGACTTTCACCAGCGCACCCACGATCGACCGCACCATCTTGTACAGAAACCCATCCGCCGCAACCGCGATCGTCAGCAAATCGCCTCGCCTCGTAACGGACAGTCTTGAGATGGTGCGCACGGTCGTTTCCACCTTCCGCATCGGGTTGGCCGATAACGCCGCAAAATCATGCCGGCCCTTTAGCAGGCGCGCCGCGCGGCGTATCGCTGCAGCGTCCAGCGGTCTTGGGTGGTGCCATGTGTACGCGCGCAGGAACGGATCGGCAGCGGCGCCACAGTCGATTTGATAGTGATATTCCTTTCCCCTTGCAGAAAAGCGGGCATGGAATTTCGCGTCCACCTCCTGCACCCGGTACACGCGAATATCCTCGGTGAGATTGGCGTTCAACGCGCGCAGCAATATCGCCGCAGTCAATCGCGTGTCGAAAGAGCAATTCGCCACTTGCGCCCTGGCGTGGACCCCCGCATCCGTTCGACCCGAACCATGAATTCGCACAGCGTGCCCGGCGATCTTTCCCAACGCTCTCTCAACCAGCTCCTGAATCGATGGGCGATTCGGCTGTAACTGCCAGCCGCCGTAGTTGGTCCCGTCGTAGGCGATGGTCAGCTTGAAATGCCTACGATTCTTCGACTGGAGACGGGTTCGTGGCATCGAGATAACTCTGCAGCATGAGTTGCGCGGCCAGCTTGTCAATCTTGTGTTTGCGGTCGCTCCGCCGCACATTTCCCTCCAGCAACGCGCGCTCGGCCTGCACACTTGTTAGACGCTCGTCCCATTGCGCCACCGGGATCGTTGTCGCACGGCGCAACTCGGCGATGAAGGCCAGCGTGCGCTCCGTCTGCTCGCTCGGCTTTCCATCCAGCCGCAACGGAACGCCGACAACGATTTTGCCGACCTTCCGTTCCTCGCAGAATCGAGCGAGAGTGCGGCTGACGGACACGTTGGCGCCGCCGTCGATGTAGTCCAGCGGTTGCGCGATCGTGCCGCTCTCATCGCTGAGCGCCAGCCCGATCCGCTTGTGACCAAAATCGACACCGAGAATGCGCATCGCATCACAATAGTCGCTTGTGTCTCTTATCCGCCGCGAGTTTCTTGACGATCTCACGCACCTTCTGCGCATCATGCTTATGGCATACGAGTGTGGCGTCGGGCGTGTGCACGATCACCAAATCCCGCACACCGACCGCGGCGACCATGTGCTTGTTGTCACCCACCACGATACAATCGAACGCGTCGAGCCCCACGAATGCGCCGCGCGCGACGTTGCCGCTTCCATCCTTCTCATAATGACGACCAATCGCCGGCCAATCACCGACGTCGTCCCAATCGAAATCGCCATTGGCCACCACAACGTTGTCGGCTTTCTCCATAATGGCGTAATCAACCGAAATCTTCTCCATCTTCGGATACTCCCGGGCCAGAACGCGTGTGAAGGATTTCGTGCCCGCCGTCGTTTGTATCCGCAAACATGCTTCCCAGATGGCCGGCTGATATTTGCGATAGGCTTCCGAGATTGCCCGTGCCGACCAGACAAACATCCCGGCGTTCCAGCGATATTCGCCGCTGGCAAGAAATTCCTCCGCGGTCTTGCGGTCGGGTTTCTCGACAAATCGTCGGGCCTTCCAGAACTTCGTGGCGCCGGTCCCGGAAAGTTCATCGCCGACCTGGATATATCCATAGCCCGTGTGCGGTGAAGTCGGTTTGATCCCGATGGTGAGCAGGATGTCGTGCGCGCTTGCCAGTTTCAGGGCGTCGCCGACCACGCGCCGATAATCGTCCTGATCCGGGATGTACGAATCGGCTGGTAGTACCGCCATCACGGCATCGGGGTCCTGCGCGCCAATCATTGCCGACGCCAACCCGATGCACGGCGCGGTGTTTCGCCCGATGGGCTCGCCGATGACATGCTTGACGCGCGGAAGTTGTTTGCGCACGAGCGCCGCCTGCTCGTGATTGGTCACAACCATGATCCGCGAGTCGCCCACCAGCGGCCGCACGCGCTCGACCGTTTGCTGGATCATCGTCTTGTCGCCGACGATGGGCAGCAACTGTTTCGGTTGTTTCCGCCGGCTCTTGGGCCAGAAACGTTCTCCGTACCCGCCCGCCATGATGACCGCCCAATTCATTTTCCTCTGCCTTTCTTCGCGCCACGCACCATCGCTCCCACGAATCGCGCCACGCGGTCCGCCATCCGCCGCTCGTTGGCGTGTTTGGCGATCTGATTGACAATCGCGCTGCCGACAACTACCGCGTCTGCCGAGTGTGCCGCGGCACGCGCCTGCGCCGGGTTCGATATCCCGAAGCCAATTGCAATGGGCAACTTCGAGTACTTGCGAATGGTCGCGATATGCGCGGTCACAGCCGGCGCCATCGACTTCTGCATGCCGGTCACGCCTTCGCGCGAGACATAATAAACAAATCCGCTGGCGTGCCGGGCGATCCTGGCAACACGCTCGTCCGGAGTCGTCGGAGCGACGAGATAAATCGGATGGACGCCCCCGCGCTTCATCGCCGTTTCGTAGGCCTCAGCTTCCTCCGGCGGCAAGTCGAGCGCCAACACGCCGTCGACGCCTGCCGCAACCGCATCGCGCACGAACTTCTTCAGCCCGTGATGATGGAGCATGTTGTAGTACGCGTAGAACACGATCGGCATGTGGAGCCCGCCACGCCGAAGCGCTGCCACGGTTTTCAATACTCCCCCAAGCGTCGTCCCCGCGCGCAGTGCTCGCTCGGCGGCCAACTGGTTGACCACGCCATCGGCGAGCGGATCGCTGAACGGCACGCCCAATTCAAGCACGTCCACGCCCACGCGCTCGAAAGCGCGCGCCAGTTGCGCGGTCACCCGCAAATTCGGATCACCCGCGCAGATATAAGCGACAAAACCCTTTTGCCCGGCAGCGCGCAACGAGCGAAATTTGGCATCGATTCGGTTCATGGTGACAACCCGCCGCCTGATTCAGGCAGGACGGTTGCGCAGGTAGATAAACCGCAGACCTTCCAGGGTCAACAACGGATTTACGTGTTCGATTTCGGGGATCTTCTTCGCCATGAGATCGCCGTAACCGCCAGTCGCCACGACGATCGCCCGTTGCATCCCGCGCTCGCGCTTCAAGGCGCGCAAAATTTCCTTCACCAACCCGCGATAGCCGACGACCGCCCCTACTCGCATGGCGTCGACAGTGCTCTTGCCGATGACCGATTTCGGCTCCGCGAGTGTGATCTGTGGCAGTAAGGCGGTGCGCTGGTACAGGTATTCCGTGACGGAGGCCAGTCCCGGGGCGATCACGCCGCCGATGTATTCGCCGTGCGCGCTCAAAATGTCGAAGGTCACTGCGGTGCCAAAATCAACCACAATGGCGGGTGCACCGTAGAGTTGGGCGACGCCGACGGCATTGGCGAGGCGGTCGGCGCCGATTTGCCTCTTGTGCGGATAGCGGACGCCGACGCCGAGATCGATCTTCGCGCTTACCACCAGCGGCGGTTCCGGCAACACGCGGCGCAGGCGCTTCGCGGCGTCGGGGACGACGGAGGACAACACGATTCCAGAAAACCCGGCGCGCGCGAACGGGATTTTGCGGAGCGACACCGTCGGCACTTTCACGATGCGCAGGAGTCGGCGCGAATTCGCCAGCGCGAAACTCGTATTGGTGTTGTTGATATTGACCAGAAGAAATGGTTGCTCGGTCTTCATCGACGTTCCACCGTCAAATCTCCGCCCAGTATTCGTTCCACCTGCCCGCTGTCACAGCGAACCAGCAGCGCGCCGTCACCGTCCAGCGCCTGGGCGAAGCCTTCCACGCGGCACTGGCCCATGGTCACGACAATATGCTGTCCCAACGTCGTGCAGAGGCTCGCCCATTCGTCCGCGATTGTTTCAAAATTGCTCAGAGCCGAAGCATAACATTCATCCAGCGCGGCCAGCAGGCGCGCGGCCAGCGCAACGCGATCCTGGTTCTTGCCCGCCTCCAGCTTGAGCGAGGTGGCGAGCCGCGCCACATCGGGCGGGAAATCATCGCGTTCGCAGTTGACGTCGATGCCAATGCCGAGAATCGCCAACAGGATTTCGTCCGCTTCAGCCCTCAGTTCGGTCAAAATACCCGCCAACTTCCTGCCGTTGATGACCACATCGTTGGGCCATTTGATGCGCGCATCCACGCGGCACACCTCGCGAATGGCGCGCGCCACGGCCACACCGGCCGCCACGGTGATGCGGCTGGCAGCGCTGGGCGGCAGCGGCGGCCGCAACAGGATCGAGCACCATAATCCCTTCCCGCGCGGCGACACCCAGGAACGCCCGTGCCGGCCGCGTCCACGGGTCTGCGACTCGGCAAACACCACCAGACCTTCCCGTGCGCCCGATTTGGCAAGATGTTCGACCACGTCGTTGGTTGACGCGGTTTCCTCAAACACCAGGATTTCGGATCCGATCACCTGCGTCTTTAGCCGGGCCTTGATATCGTCAGCGGTCAGTCGATCCGGCGTCCCGAGCAAGCGATAGCCGAAGTGCGGATGCGAGTCGATGGTGTAGCCAAGTTCTTCGAGATTCTTGATCTCGATCGTGACGGCCGGGGCGGAAAGCTTCAATTGTCGCCCCAAGTGCTCGGAGGACACGAACTGTCCCGCCGCCTGGTAGAACACCTCCAAAATCGCCGTGCCCGTGTTCATCGCCAACCGACTGTAGCGAGCCGATTCGCCGCTCGTCCAGAGAATTGCGAAGCTAGCGCGGAAAAACCAGGGAATTTGTCGCGGCTTCGGACAGATCGGTGTTCCACGGGTTCTTGTTCCAGGGACTGTTGGGATCGCGGCGATTGGTCAAAAGCTCGAACACACCGGCGAATTGCGGATCCCGCCCGCCATTCCAGCGTTCCCGTCCCGCCAAATAGTCCTTCCCCATCTCCCGCCATGACGAATAATTGGCCTGCAAGGCACGTGCGGCCGGCATGATTCTGTCCCAAGCCTCGTCTTCGGTAATATAACCGGCAATGTATGAGACACCCGCAACCCAGATCAACCGGCAGTAATCCCAAGCCAGGTATGGAATTGGGGCGCCTCCATTTCGGCGCGCTCTTCGCTCTCGGTTCTGGTATTCGCCGCGATGCCCTTGGCGCTGCAACCAGTCCAGCATCTCAATCGCACTTCTTCGACTGTTGATGTCCCACCATTCCCGCAGACCGGTTTGCGCCCACGCGTGGTCCGCAGGAGGTCGTGAACCGAGCAATTCATGGTTGTCCCCGTTATACTGAACAAGGAGCGCGGTCGTGGCCAATGCCCACAAACGACTTGGCGGAAGCGGCTTCGCCGGAAGACGGCTCGGGACGATGAATGGCCTTGTCTCCGTCGCGCCGTGGCGTTTCAAGAACCAAACCATGTCGCTGTAACCCCACTGACCAGCCAGAACCAGGACGGTTTCTCCCCGATCGTCTTTCAGGTTCACGTCGGCGCCCTTTTTCACAAGCAGCCGAGCCATCTCCGTCTGCCGGCATTTCATTGAGTAAATCAATGCCGTTTCGCCGGCGTGGTTTTGATGGTTCAACGACGCACCTTTTGAAGCAAGTAATTGCACAACCGGATATCGTCCGTAGCCGGCTGCCCAGATGAGAGCGGTGTTACCGTCCTGGTCGACGGCCTCCAGGTTCGCACCGTGGTTTAGGAGAATCTCGGCGGCGTTCACACGGCCTTTCCAAGCCGCCTGCATGAGCGGGGTGAAACCGCCCTTCATCAGCTGGTTCACATCCTCGCCGCGCCACAGATAGTAGCGGACCATCAGATCGTTACCATCTTCCACGGCGCAGAGCAAACAGTAGCGTCCTGAATAAATGACAAAGGCAGCAAGCGCCAGCACCACGATCGTCAGCCGTACGATGAGCTTGCGTACCCATCGCTTCTTCGGCGCTGGCTCCGCGGGAAGAGGAGGAACTCCGCCAGAAACCTGTTCATACATGGAAATCGCTCTCCGCCATCTCCAGCGAGAAATCCACGGCGCGAGCGGAATGGGTAAGCGCGCCGACGGAGATGTAGTCGACCCCGGTCTGGCCGATGGCGCGGACGGTCTGGAGCGTGACGCCGCCGCTGGCTTCGGTCTTCGCGCGGCCATCGACAATTGTCACCGCTTCACGCAATTCGTCCGGGGTCATGTTATCGAGCAGGATGTGGCTGGCACCCGCTGCCAGTGCTTCCTCGACCTGCTCGAGTGTGTCGGCTTCGATGATGATCGGTGCTGCGGGATGGGCCTTGCGCGCCGCGACAACCGCATCGCCGAGGGCTTTCGGGCCAAGTCGGGCAAGAATGAGGCGATGATTGTCTTTGATCATGACCGCATCGTACAAGCCCATGCGATGATTCGTCCCGCCACCGACCGCGACCGCATATTTCTCCAACACGCGCAACGTAGGCGTGGTCTTGCGGGTGTCGAGGATTCTCGCCTTCGTGCCTTTGACTTCACCGACAAACTGACGCGTCAACGTCGCGATTCCGGAGAGTCGTTGAAGAAAATTGAGGGCCGTGCGTTCACCGGTCAAGATGGCTCGGGCCGAACCGTCGAGGACGCACACGTGCGTCCCCTTCTCCACCATATCGCCTTCGGCGACCAGCAGTTTCGTGGACACTGCGCGGTCAATTTGGGTGAAGACATCTTCCACGAGCGGCAGGCCAGCGACGACGGAACGCTCCTTGGCGACGATGCGCGCCTCCGCTCGTTGATCGTTGGGGATCGCTGTTTCGGTCGTGATGTCGCCCGCGCCGATGTCCTCGGCGAGCGCGGAGCTCACGAGATTGCGGATCAGGTCGGGTGACAGTGAACTCATCTGGTCCTCGCAGGCCGGGACTTTTTTACCACATTCACCTTCAATTTGCGGTCGTATTTCACCTGCCGCTTTGTGGGGGGCGTTCCCTCGCGCCCGGGCTTGCCTTCTCTCTTCAACTCGGCGATCTGGTCGCGGAGGATGGCGGCCTTCTCGAATTGAAGGTTCTCTGCCGCCTCGATCATCTCCGCCTCCAACTCGCGCACCAGCTCGGCGGTCTGGTAATTGCCGCCCGATTCGCGGACCACGGATGCTTCCACGTCGCGGGCCTTGGTCAATTCGGCGAGGCTGAGCTGTAGTTCACGCTTCACCGACTTGGGCGTGATGTGGTTCTCCTGATTGTAGGCGAGCTGTTTGGTGCGGCGGTATTCGGTCGTGGCCAGGAACTTCTTGATCGAATCGGTCATCACATCCGCGTAGAGAATCACCTCGGCATTGACGTGACGGGCGGCGCGGCCGGCAGTCTGGATCAGCGAGGTCGCACTGCGCAGGAAGCCTTCCTTGTCGGCATCGAGGATCGCGACGAGCGAGACTTCGGGAAGATCCAGGCCTTCGCGGAGGAGATTGATGCCGACCAGCACATCGAAATCGGCGGCGCGCAGCCCGCGCAGCACTTCGACACGCTCGATGGCGTCGATTTCGCTGTGCAAGTATTTCACGCGAATGCCCACCTCCCGCAGGTAATCCGCGAGGTCTTCGGAGGTCCGCTTCGTGAGCGTGGTCACGAGAACGCGCTCGCGCTTTTCTGCGCGGGTACGGCACTGCTCGATCAAATCGTCGATCTGGCCTTTAAGGGGCTTGATGGTCACGCTCGGATCAACCAGGCCTGTCGGACGGATGATCTGCTCGGCGACCACCGCGCTGCGCTCCAGTTCGAGCGCTCCCGGAGTGGCGGACATATAGACGCATTGATTGAGCAGGCTGTCGAATTCGGCTGCATTCAAAGGACGATTGTCGAGGGCGGATGGCAGACGGAAGCCGTGTTCGACGAGTGTGACCTTGCGGGAGCGGTCTCCGGCGTACATACCGCCGATTTGCGGGACGGTGACGTGCGACTCGTCGATGAGCAACAGATAATCCTTCGGAAAGAAATCCATCAGCGTGAAGGGGCGCTCACCCGGCGCACGATTGCTCAGGTGGCGGGAATAGTTCTCGATTCCGCCGCAGAAGCCCATTTCCTTGAGCATTTCGAGGTCGTACATCGTGCGGGAATGAATCCGCTGGGCCTCGACGAGTTTGTTCTGAGACTCGAACCACGTGACGCGCTCTTTCATCTCCGCTTTGATCGCATCGAGTGCGCGGGCAATCTTCGAGTACGGCATTACCCAATGCTTGGCGGGATAGATCGAGAATGTATTGACTGATTCGATCTTGTGACCGGTCAGCGGATCGAACCGTGTGATCTGTTCGACGCGGTCGCCGAAGAACTCGACGCGCACGGCCTCTTCCGTATAGCTCGGACACACCTCGACCGTGTCGCCGCGGACGCGGAAGTTGCCACGCGTGAACTCGACGTCGTTGCGGTCGTACTGCATGTCGACCAGCTTGCGGAGGAGATCGTCGCGGGACATTTCGTTGCCGACGGTCACCAGCGCCATCATTTCGAAGTAATCCTCGGGTGACCCCAAACCGTAGATGCACGAGACGCTGGCGACCACAACCACGTCGCGGCGTGAGAGCAAGGAACTCGTGGCCGAAAGCCGCAGCTTTTCGATCTGTTCGTTGATGCTGGCGTCCTTCTCGATATAGGTATCGGTCTGCGGGATGTAGGCTTCGGGCTGGTAGTAATCGTAGTAGCTGACGAAGTATTCGACCGCGTTGTGCGGGAAGAACTGCTTGAATTCGCTGAAGAGCTGGGCGGCGAGCGTTTTGTTGTGCGAGATGACAAGCGTCGGGCGATCCAACTGCTGGATGACGTTGGCCATTGTGAACGTCTTGCCGCTGCCCGTCACGCCCAGCAGTGTTTGGTAGCGATTCCCCGCCCGCAGCGAATCGGCCAGGGCCCGGATCGCCTGGGGCTGGTCGCCACGAGGCTTGTATTTGCTGACGAGGTCGAACGGCATAGCCTGCAAATCTATCACAGAACTGGCGGCCGACGCCACCCGGATGTGCCGCGCTTGACGCCAGTGGGCGAGCCCGTTACCGTGGGCGCTGTTGCTCGAAATGGCAGGACACGAACCGGGTGAGGAGATCATGAGCGAGGACAGCTTTATAGCGTTTACGTGCCCGAAGTGCGGCAATGCGGTGGAGTACTCGGAGGATTGCGCGGGCAGCGCGCAACCCTGTCCATATTGCGGCGAGGATGTTCTGGTCCCGCGAGGCGACAACGCTGAGGGCTCGGCCCTGCCCCTGCCGATTGAGACCCCGCGCCTGAGCCTGCGGAAGCTTCAGCCGGAGGACCTGCCGGACGCGCTGGAAATCCTCTCCGATCCCGAGACGTTTCAATACGAAGAGCGCCCGCCGATGGACGAGGACGAAGCGAAACGCTGGCTGGAACGCGTGGTGAAGGAGAAGCTGTCGGACATCTCGGGCCAGTTAACGCTGGGAATTGCCCTGCACGATGGAGGCAAACTGATCGGCCTGGCATGGATCCGGTACACGGACTCAAACCGCCAGCAGGCGTCGGTTGGCATCCAGATCCACGGTGGTTTCAAGCGCCGCGGGTTCGGCTTCGAAGGGTTCCGCGCGGTGCTTGCCTTTTGCCTGCGAGACATCGGCCTGCATCGGGTGATAACCTCATGCGACAGTCGAAACGCGGGTGCGGTTCGGCTGTTCGGAAAGCTGGGGATGCGGAACGAAGCGGAATGCCTGCGCGACCGGTTCGTGGACGGCGAGTGGGCGGACACGCGCTGGTTCGCCATGCTCGATCAGGAATTGCCACAAACCAATTGAGTGTTTCCGTCGCTTCGCTTCCGACAAGAGAGGATGGGATTGAAAACAGCCATCATAACGGGAGCAAATGGGTTCATCGGTTCGCATATTGTGTATCGCCTCCTGAATCAAGGCTGGCGTGTCCATGCGCTCGGACGAAGCACGGGCGGAACACCATGGACGGACCGGGTATCTGCCGCCTTGCATGAGGTGGGAGCGGTTGCCAATTTTCGTGACTCGTTGCATTGTCACACCATCGATATCACCGCTCGGGACATGACGCTCGATTCCATTTTCCCGGGCGACCATTCACCGTCTGAAACGGTTCTGCTTCATCTGGCGGGAGACACGCGGTTCGTGCCTCCCAATCCGGAGGCGCAGCGACACGTTAATGTCCAGGCGACGCTCAAGGTGGTCAACGCGCTGAAGGGTAGAATTGCCCGAGTGGTGCATGTCAGTACGGCCTATGTCGCCGGCAACCGCACAGGGTTGATTAGAGAAGGCGAGTTGGATTGCGGGCAGGAGTTCCGCAATTCGTACGAGAAGAGCAAGTTCGACGCGGAGCGAGATCTGACGGCGTTGTGTCGCGAGCATGATCTTCCGCTTGTGATTGTCAGACCCAGCATTATCACCAACGACCGGACCACCGGGCGAGCATCCACTTTTACGCATCTCAACACGCTGGTCGAGGTGGTGAGCCGGATCCAGGATCACTATGGAATCTCTGACGGACAGGTGGTTAGTAGTGCGATAAGGCTGATGGCCGACCCCGGGGCAAGACCGAACCTCGCCCCGGTTGATTCGATTGTGCCTCCGTTGTTGAGAATCGCCGAAGCATCGGGGTCGACGGGAATGACATTTCACCTGTGCCACCCAACACCGCAGCTGAATCTTGACGTAATCGATTTGATCTGCGAGACGTTCAAGGTCAAAGGGAAGTTGAAGATCGAATTCGTGGCGAACCTTGTGCGGCCCATGAGCCACACCGAAGAGATGATTCTCCGTTCTTTGAAGGTGTATGCGCCGTATTTGAACAACCGCAGTGAATTCGACTTGAGCAACACCCGGTCCATCGTACCCGACTATGATTCGCACTTCTCACAGATGGATATTGCCTACATCGAAAAGGTGGCGCAGGTCGAACGCCAGAAGCGGAAATGAGATCCGCTGCTCTGGCCTACATGGTTTCGCCGAGCCAGTCGACGGTTTCGGTAATGACGCGGGATTCCCAGATGTGCTTATTGAAGGTGTGGTCGGCGCCGGGGATAACGACCTTTTTGACGACGCGCTTGTGAGTCTGCAACGCGTGCTCGTACATCTCGGTGTGCTGCGGCGGCACGGTCTGATCTTTCGCTCCATGAATCAGTAGCGCGGGACACTGGCATTTGATGACTTCGCGGAGTGGTTTCATGTCGGCGAATTGGCGGATGAACGCCACGCCAACGACGTCGCCGTCGTAGTCGGTGATGCCGGTTTCGGCCAGCGAGGAAACAGCCTCGGGCGTTGACAACTGGTCGAGAATCCCTTCGCCTTCGGCCACGGGGGCCAAAAGCACCAGGGATTTGATGCGGTGTTTCTCGCGCGCCACGACGTGCGCGGCGATCGCGCCGCCCATGCTCATGCCGATGAGAGCGAGGCGCCGGGAATTAACGCGTTTGTGCCGGGCCAGAAATCGGATGGCCTCCAGAGCATCGCCCACCTCGGAGCGAATCGTCATGTCTTCGAAATCGCCGGCGCTATCGCCCGAGCCGCGGAAATCAAACCGCACACTGGCGATGCCGTGCTCGGCGAGCGCGCGGGAGATTTTCACAAACATGCGGTGCGGCTCAACCCTCGTGCCGGTGAAACCGTGCAGCAGCAGCGCGGCCGGAAAACGGCCGTTCCCCTCCGGCAGATGCAACATGCCGACGATCTGCTGGCCCTTCGACTCGAAGACGATGGGAGTTTCCATTCGGCGCGCATACTAGAAGCCGGCAAAGTCATTGTCAACGCGGCGCTCTCCCACTAGAGTCAACTGGCATGGCGATCCAATGCGACTATCACATGCATACGCCGTTGTGCAAACACGCAGCGGGTCCGATGGAGAATTACGTGGAGCGGGCGATCCAACTCGGCCTTCGCGAGGTTGGTTTTTCCGATCACAATCCCCTTCCCGATGGACGCGGGGCCAATGTGCGCATGGACGAAGCCGAACTGGATTACTACGTCGAGCGCGTGACCGAATTGCAATTTCGCTACCGCAGTAAAATCCAAGTGATGCTCGGATTGGAGATGGATTACGTCGAGGGTCTCGAGGACTACCTGGAAGAACAGATCGGGAAGTATCCGTGGGACTATGTGCTTGGCTCGGTGCATTATCTCGACAACGAATGTCGGATCGCGTCGTGGCCGCGGAAATACGCCGGCGACGCGCACGCACTGTACGCGCGGTATTTCGAATTGATGCGCCGCATGGTGGCCAGCGGGTTGTGCGACATCGTTTCACATTTCGACGTGGTGAAACGCTCGGGCCATCTGCCCGGCGAGAGCGAGGCCGAGGATATCGCGCAGACGCTGGAGGCGATCAAGACGGCGGACATCAGCATCGAGATCAATACCTCCGGCTATCGACATTCCGAGCTGCCCGAACCGCAGCCGTATCCCTCATGGAGCATGGCTGAGCAGGCGCTGAATCTCGGGATCCCGCTGACCGTGAACTCCGATGCGCACGCGCCCGAACAAGTCGGATTGAAATTCGCGGAGGTGGAAACGCGCCTGAAAGGGAAAGGGTGCCGGCAATTGGCCAGGTTCCACCGGCGGAAGCGGTCGCTGTACGAATTGTAAGGCGCGGCGACGCGATCTATGAAGAAACCGCGGCGTGACGCTTCTCGCCTGAGTTATCCGCCCCCCACGACAGGAGGATATACAAGCCCACCCCGATGCAGATCGCGCTATCGGCGACATTGAATGCCGGCCAATGATATGACCCGATGGAAAAGTTGAGAAAATCGATGACAGAGCCGAGGCGTATCCGATCGATCAGATTGCCGAAGATGCCGCCGGCGATCAACCCGAGAGCCAGGCGTGCGCCCGGCCGCCGGAGAGGGAAGGAGCGACGGAACCACCAGAGCGCAAGCATGGTTGACACCGAAACCGCAATCAGCAGCAGGTTGTAATGCTGAAACATTCCCCAAGCTGCGCCGGTATTACGCCAGTTGACGAGGCTGAAGAATCCGTCGATCACCACGCGCGTGTCTGCCGGACCGATGGATCGTTGCACGAGCCACTTCGTGAACTGATCCAACGCAGCAATCACGACGGCGATGAGTGCGACCCACACCATGGGGATACCTGCGGGCGATTCCGCGCGTTATTCCTCGGCTTCCTCGGCTTCGCCACCCTCCTCGTCAGCGGACTCGGTGAACATGGGACCCTGTGGGGCGGGACGGCGATGATCCTTCTCGATCGTGGACTGGCAGTTGACGCACAAACGGGCAAACGGCACCGCCTCAAGGCGCGCCTTCAGGATGGGCTTTTCACAATTGCCGCAGATGCCGTAGGTATTCTGATCGAGCCGCTTGAGAGCTTCCTCGATCTCGTACAGGGCTTCCTGCTCGTTGGAGACCAGGCTCAGGGCGAACTCGCGGTCGAAATTGTCCGTGCCGGCATCGGCCATGTGGAGGCTGTAGCCGCTCAACTCACCCGAGGCATCGCGGTGGGAGCGCTTGAGATTGTCACTGGCCAGGAAATTGACACCATCGATGAGGTGATCGCGCAAATCGAGCAAGAGTTTCCGGAACTTGGTCGCGTCCTCCTTGGACAGTTTCAACGTCTTCGGCGGGCGATTCGGTTCGACCTCGGCGACCGTGGTTTCCATCTCGGCACGGCTCTCCGTCGGATGCGGCGCTTTGGCTTTGGCGGCGCCCACGACTCTCGATTTCTGCCCCGTTTTGGCTTTCCCCATGGTTCCCTTCCCTGATTTGATTCCTGGTTTACCCGAGTTGGTTTTCTTCGACTGCTTCTTCATAAAGTCCTTCCGTCTCACTGCAATAATCAGGCCAATGTTCGAAGCACCTCCGTGCAGCGTCCGCACAATTCCGGGTGCGCCGCGTCGGAACCGACATCGTCGGTCCATCGCCAGCACCGCACGCACTTCCTACCGGTCGAGTGGCTGACCGTGGCGCGCAACTCGGCGCCCGCCACCGGCGCAACATGAACCTGTGACACGATCAACACGGTTTCCAGCGTCGGCCCGAGCTTCTGTAACAGCTCGCGGGTCGCTTCATTATCCGGCTCGATCTCCACCCGGGCTTCGAGGGACTTGCCGATCTGTCCCGCCTGCCGCGCCTTTTCCAATTCCAGCGACGCCACGCGGCGGACATTCAGCAGCCGCTCCCAGCGAGCCTCCAAATCAGCATCGCGCCGAGCGGCGTCCGGCACCGGGAAGCTCGTCAGGTGGACTGATTCCTCCTTGCGTCCCGGCAGAAAGCCCCAGACCTCATCCGCCGTAAACGGCATGACCGGGGCAATCAGCTTTGCCAGGGTCGCCACGACCTTAAAAATCGCCGTCTGCGCCGAGCGCCGGTCCGCCGAATTGGGCGCAAGCGTATACAGCGGGTCTTTCATCACGTCAATGTAAAACGACGAAATTTCCACGGCGCAGAAGGCGTTGACGAAGTGGTACACGCGATGGAACTCGCAACTTTCGTACGCGGCGGTCACGTCGGCGATCAGCGCCTGCAATCGGGAGAGCAGCCAGCGGTCGATCTCCGCGAGTTTCTCGTGTGGCACTGCGTGCTTCATCTGATCGAAATCGTTTATGTTCGCGAGCAAAATACGTAGCGTGTTGCGCACCTTGCGGTACGTCTCCGAGACGCGTTCAAATATCTCATCGGAGAGTGGAATGTCCCCCTGATAATCCTCCGACGCGACCCACAGACGCAACACGTCGGCGCCGTACCGCTTGACGTACACCTCGGAATTCGCCGGTTTACCAGCCGATTTGGAGACCTTCTGCTTCTTGCCCGTCTCCTCCACGTGCACCACCAGAAACCCGTGCGTCAGCACCGCCTTGAACGGGGCGCGCTTCTCTGTCGCCATCGCCGTCAGCACCGACGATTGGAACCAACCGCGATGTTGATCGCTGCCTTCCAAATACATGTCCGCGGGAAAAGCCAGTTCCGGCCGCGTCTTCAATACGGCGCGATGACTCAGGCCGGATTCGAACCAGACATCCACGATGTCCGTGCTCTTTCTCAAATTGGCCGAGCCACAGGACGGACATTTCACCTCGCCAAACAATTCGGCCACGCTCCGCTCGAACCAGATATCGACGCCCTCCCTGGCCACCTTCTCCCGAAACCGTAGCATCAGGGTGCGGTCGAGCACCGACTTGCCGCAGTCGTTGCATTCCAGGAATGGCAACGGTACACCCCACGCCCGCTGGCGCGAGATGACCCAGTCCGGCCGCTGCTCAATGGTAGCGGAAAAGCGTGTCTCGCCCCATTGGGGCACCCATGTGACGTTGCGCACCGCGTCGAGCGCACTTTGGCGCAGGCCGCGATGGTCCAGCGCGATGAACCACTGTTCAACCGCGCGAAAGATGACGGGGTCCTTGCTCCTCCAGCAATGCGGATAGGAATGGCTGACCTCGGCATAGCCGGCCAACGCGCCGATCGCCCGCAAATGCTCGACAATCGGTTTGTTGGCTTTGAAGACGAACTGACCGGCAAATTGTCCGGCTTCCTTGGTGAACACACCGCCATCGTCCACTGGCGCGAGTGTATCCAGCTTGTATTTCTGGCCGATCTCGTAGTCCTCGGCGCCGTGACCGGGGGCAGTATGCACCAAACCCGTGCCCTGCTCCAGGGTAACGTACGGCGAGAAGATGATGGGCGAATCACGGTCCATAAATGGATGGCGCGTGACCAATCCCTCGAGGTCGCTGCCTAGAAGCTTCTGTTCGACAGCCAATCCAACCCCACTCGCCTGGGCGACCCGCTCCACAAGTCCTTCGGCGAGGATCCACACTTCGCCTGTCGAGGTCTTCGCCCGGACATACGGAAGATCGGGTTTCACGGCAATCGCGAGGTTCGCCGGCAACGTCCACGGCGTTGTCGTCCAGATGACCGCAAACTCTTTCTCGCGGCCCTTCACGGGGAATTTCACATACACGCTCGGCGAGACGTGGTCGGCGTATTCGACCTCGGCCTCCGCCAACGCGGTGCGGCACGTCGGGCACCAATGGACGGGTTTCTTGCCGCGATACACGAAGCCGTCTCCCACCATGTCGGCCATCGCGCCGATGACCTCCGCTTCGTAGGCCGGGCTCATCGTAATGTACGGGTGATCCCAATCGCCGAACACACCAAGTCGTTTGAACTGCTCGCGCTGAAGATTGATGTATTTCTCAGCGTCGGCGCGGCAACGCTTCCGCAGTTCTGATTGTGAAAGCTTCTCCGCCTCTTTGCCGAGTTCCTTCCGCACCTTGTATTCGATGGGCTGACCGTGACAATCCCAACCTGGCACATACGGCGCGCGGAAGCCGCGCATGGTCTTGTATTTGATGACCATGTCCTTGAGCGTCTTGTTGAGGACATGGCCGATATGGGCGTCGCCGTTGGCAAACGGGGGGCCGTCATGAAGGACGAACAGCGGCGCATCCCGTCGCGAGGCGAGAATCCTGTCGTAAAGGTGCGACTGTTCCCATCGCGCCAGCATCTGCGGCTCACGCTGGGGCAGACTGGCCTTCATCGGGAAGTCCGTCCGCGGAAGGTTTAGCGTATCCTTGTAATTGGCTTGTGTTTCCGTCATGTGTGCCCGGCAAAGCGGGGAAACGTATCACGCATGGTGGGGTGTGTCAACGATGCGTCGACGGCGGGAACGCGCCCATTCTCCCCGAGAGGAAGCGGAAGACACGTACGACTGCAAACTCGCACGTCCTCGGCGATCACGGTTGTTCCTCCGGCTTGCTCGTCGAGGGATCCGATGATAGAGTCATGGCTGACTCAGCAGGAAGGTAAACGCAATGCTTACATTTATATTCGAGAAACTGTGGCTGATTGCCATCCCCATCTGGGCGATGATCGGGTATGTCTTGTACAGCCTGTTCACGGACCATCCAGATTCCAATTAGGACAGCACCCGGCGGCACGGATTAGAGACTACTGGCTGGCTGGGTCACGTCTTCGTCGCTACGGACGAATTTATAGTCACCGTAAAACTTTGCCGTTTCCGTATACTTTCCCAGGCTCGTCGTCGCCGTTACATCGAGGTGGAGATAGGCTTCGACCATGTCGGCGGTGATCTTTCTAATGATAAGGTAGCCAAGGTACGTCTGGCCTTTCGACGGCGGGCCGAAGCGCGTTACGGAGAAATCGGCGGAGACAATATCGGACGGGATGGGCAGGCGCTGGTTGATCCGGAAATCGCGGACCCGCAGGACCAAGAGTTGATCCTCGTCAACATCGGGTCCATGGAGGACGGTGTCCAGATGTCGGCGGATGGCCAGGGTGAGCGGCGCGACCTGCACCTCCAATTGTCCGGCACCCGCCGGCAGTGGCGCGCGATTGAACGCAGCCATCGACGGCCCGACGTGGCTGTAGTTACAGGCACAAGCAAGGGCCAGCAAAGCTGCGGCGACAGTTCGTTTCATGCGCTGGTACTCTAGCGGGACGGTTCGGGTGTTCCCAGCGTCTTCTTGTAAGTCAGGATCCCATCGGCGATGGCGCGGGCGAGGGTGTCACGATAATCCGCGTGAAGAATGCGCTGTTCCTCGTAGGAATTCGTCAGGAAGCCGCCTTCGATGAGGATTGCCGGACAACTCGCGTAGCGGAGCACCCAGAACCGCGCGCGACGGACGCCGCGGTCGACGGCCCCTGTGGCGCGCAACGCGGCGCGCTGAATGCACTGGGCCAGGAAAACGTTCTGCGCATCGAACCGGTTGTTCGTCACAGCGCTGCGATCGCCGCCGGACGTATCGCGGTCGCTACCGTTGCCATTGATGTTCGCGGTGGAGCTTTGACCTGCGGGCGTCGTGCAATAGGTTTCGATTCCTTCGGCCGAGCCGCCCGAGTTGAAGTGGATGCTCACGTAGAGGTCGGCCCCCTTCTGTCGGGCGAAATCGACGCGGTCTTCCAGCGGAACGGTTTCATCGGTGGTGCGCGTCAGGATCACGCGCAATCCGCTTCCCGCGAGGTCGCGCTCGACGCGTTTGGCGACATCAAGGGTCATGGTTTTTTCGTAGCTGGCGCGACCGTGGGTGCCGTGATCGGTGCCGCCGTGCCCCGGATCGATGACCACGGTGCGGACGACGGCACCTGGTTTGCGGAGATGCCCGGGCTGCAACACGGGGTCGACAGTCTTCAGCACGTCGATTTCGGCGATCCACAGGCGATTGCGCTCGGCCAGGATCGGCGTGGAGATCCAATGTGTGACGCCATTCAGCAGAATGTCGCGATGATCGGCCTCGACCTCCAACTGGCCGAAGCTCGTCTTGTACTCGGCACGGGTCAGACCACCGTCACGGGAGTCAGGGTTAAGGCCGTAATAAGTGGCGAGGTCGTTAACCGCGACGTAGTAGGCACCGCCGAAGCGGTAGGCCCGGAGTGTGGATGGTTGCGAGAGTGCCGTGCTGGTCAGAACCAGCCCGACAGCGAGGATTAATGACAGCCACTGTACACGCGCCAGACGCAAAACCGTTCCTCCTTGAAAAGTTCCCGGGGAACCTCTCACAAACCAACCGTAGATTTCAAGGGAAATGGAGCGACGATTGAGGCAACGCGCCATTCGGTCTTGCTTCATTGGGCGGGTGTGGTTGAATTCTCGCACGATATGGCGATACCAGCCAGCATGCTGGGGCTTCTCCGCGATCCGATCGGGCTCGAGCCGTTGGAGCTCGATGACAATTCACTGGTCAACCATGCGAGTCGGCGACGGTACGCGATCCTCGATTCCATTCCTGTGCTGCTCGATGAGGCGGATCTCGGTCCGCAGAACCTGAAGATTCGGAAGATGTACAAATGGATGGCCCGCGGGTTCGATTCATTCGACCGGTTGGCGAACATGATCACTGGCGGCACTCTTGCCAAAGCCCGACGGTTCCTGGCATCGAGGCTCGCGCTCCAACCCGGCCACCAGTGTCTGTACACGTCCATCGGAACCGGGTTGGACCTCCCGTTTCTCGCCGAGCAGGTTTCGTTGGATGCCATCGATCTCGTCGGCCTGGACCTCTCGATGGAAATGCTGCGGAAGTGCCAACCCAAACTTCAGTCTCACGAAGCACATTCCCTGTTGGTGCAGGCCAACGCTGAGCGTCTGCCGTTTGCCGACCGCTCGTTCGACGTCGTCTGGCACGTGGGCGGAATCAATCTGTTTGACCGTCCGGCCGTGGCTGTGGAGGAAATGGTGAGGGTGGCCCGTCCCGGCGCTCGAATCCTGATCGTGGACGAGACCAGGGACGTGATCAAACGTCAGTACCAGAGGAATCCTCTCACCCGTGCCTATTGCAAGGATGCCTCCACCGACTTCCATCCGCAGAGCTGGGTGCCGGCCGAAGTCGCCAGTCCAACGTTTGAAGAGATACTCAAGGGACGGATTTATCTGTTGAGCTTCCGCGCACCGGCCCGGTGACTGCCCGTGGGGAGCCGCACACTCAACCGCGGCCTTCGGCCAACGCATTGTCCGACGAATCAGGCGCCGTCGACCTGCTGCGATCATCAGAGGGGTCGGTCACGGTGACCTTGACGTGCGATGAAACGATCAGGGGCGTGGCCAGCGAGCGGGACCAGAGAGTCGGGTCGCTGCTTACCTGAACAAAACCGTTTCGGCTGAAGAGATGTCGGCAGGCCATATTGGCGTCGGTTGTCAGCAATCTGCCGAGGAGGACGGATTCGCCGCTTGCGGTGAGGCGTTGAGTGAGATGGGCGAGGAATGTCTCCTCGATGCCGAGGCCGAGGGCGCGGCAGCTCATGACGAGATGTTCGATGTAATTGTTCTGCATCGAGACGGTGGGTTCGATGCGACCGAGGTTGTGATCGTGATCGCCGTCGCTCAGCGTGGTGCCGTGAGTGAACGACCAGACCATGTCGTCCTGGCAGAATTTCTTGCCGATGCCGGCCGACAATTGATCCACATCGACCCAGTAGGCGTTGGCGTAGCAGGCAATTTCAGCGGCAAGGAACATGTTGAGTCGCTCGATGAAATGCATCACGTTGCGGAGATCGTAGCGGGGCTGAAATCGGCCCAGCGGGTTTTGTTGCGGGACAAAGAAACCGAGAACGAAGGTCAGCAGGCGCCGTTCGATGTTCCACTTAAGGGCATTGGAGAGATAGCGGGCGAGACGGCCCTGCGTCTGGCGCAACAACTCCTCGTGCTGTGAGCCATCGTCGGGAAGACGAAAATAGGCATTGCCGATGATCGCGCGTAACGGAATGTGGACGATCTGAAAGTCGTACGGCTCGGAGGAAAACGGGAGAGATTCCGGGAGGGGATCGAAATTGTTCAACAACAGCGAGTCACCGCGGAACTGGGGATCGAGCTGTGAGGCGATCTCGGGAAAGACCTGGGCGAGACAACCGCCGACGACGAGGAAGCGCGCGGGCGGCATGGGGGTGACCTGCAAGTCGATGGGAGTGCGGTACAAGGCTCCGTTGTGTTGCGCGAACAGCTCGGGCCCGACGTCGACGAGAGGGAGCCCGGCAGCGGGCGGTGATTGAAGCAGCGGCTGGTCACTGGGGTGCCCAAGCGGACGAACGTCTTCTGTTGAAGCGCGTTCGCCCTGGCCCTTGGCGGTATCTCGTGATGTGCTCACCAAGTGCGAATTGTACTTTGCCCACCCTGCGGGGTGCAAGCGTTTCGGCAGTTATCGGCAGGGCCAACCGCTCGCAGCGTGTGATCGCCGACAGGTCAGGAGAAGGAGACTGCCCAGAGTTGTTATGGCCCTTGTCGGTTGATCGAGGAGGCCTCTGATAACGACGGAGCGCCGCCATCCGGCGTTGGTGCTGATGAAGCGGTACTGGCTCCGCTGGGAGCAGACCCCGGACCTGACGTCTGGTGGCGGGATGGAGTGACCCCATTAGCCACTCCGTCCACGGTCAGGTTCATCGGGGCACTCTGCAGGTTCGTGCTTTCCGCCAACGATCCGCTTCCACTTGTGTCAAGCTTGTAGAAGCGTTTGTTGACGGGGACGGATATATTGAGATTGGTGGCGGTTTCGGGAGCGCGAGGTCGAGGCTTGAGGAGATCGGAACCGGCAGCGAAGGAGGCGGCACCGTTCGTATCGACATGCTCGCTTGCGGTATCACGGCTGGCGTTGATCGCAAAGCCGGCGAAGTCGAGGCCCGAATTCGTACTGACGATGGCTGACACGTTGCTCGCCGAATCACTGACCGGGGTTGCGCTCGGGTTACTCGTCGGCGCGGGAGTCCCCTGCGCATCCGCGCGAGAGGCGGCGAATCCCAGAGCGAGAGACATGGCCAATACGGCATTTGCGAAGATCCGTTTCACGTGACCTAACCTCCTTGTGACATCTTATAGGGGTTCGAAGGAGTTTAGGCAAGTGCAGACGGGCCGCCGGGCGTCTCGTGAAGGCGCCGAGGCCCGAGGGGTCCAACTGCAAGGCAGCAGGAGGCTGACTTTTCCGTTGACGGTGTGGGGGCTCGTCCGTAGATTGGGGTTGCGGCGCGAGACGTGGATGTGTGTGGCAGCAGTTGGTGATGCCCTCCGCGAAATGGTTAACGGCCCTTGGCGAGGAGAAATCATGACGGTGGTCTCAAAAGGTCTGGAAGGAATCGCAGTAGCCCAAACCCGCATTGGCGATGTGCGGGGCGACATCGGACAACTGATTTACCGCGGTTACGATATCAACGAACTGGCCGGCAAGGTCAGCTTCGAGGAAGTGGTCTACCTGCTGTGGGAGGGACGACTTCCGAACCGCAAGGAGCTCGACCAGTTCAGCGGCCAGTTGATTGCGGCGCGGCCGTTGCCGAAGGCGGTGATTGATTTGCTGCGTCTGGTTCCGAAGGACGCGCCGCCGATGCATGTGTTTCGGACGGCGGTGTCGATGCTCGGCACGCTCGATCCCGATGCCGATCTGAATACTCCCGAGGTGAATCGGCGCAAGGCGGTGCAGTTGGTCGCCCAATTCCCCTCGATTGTCGCGAAGTTTCATCGTATCCGCACCGGGAAAGAGATTGTTCCCCCCTCCCCCAAACTGAATTCGGCGGCGAATTTCCTGTACATGCTCAATGGCGAACCGCCGAGCGAGGAGGCGGCGGCGACGATGGACATGGCATTCGTGCTGCATGCCGAGCATGCGTTTAACGCATCGACGTTTGCGGCGCGGGTGACGATCGCGACGTTGTCGGACATGTACTCGGCGATTACGAGCGCGATTGGGACGCTGAAGGGTCCACTCCATGGCGGGGCGAACGAAGGGGTGATTCACATGCTGCAGGAGATCGGCGACGAGAGCCGGGTGGATGATTACGTGCGCAGCGCGCTGGCGAACAAGAAACGGATCATGGGCATCGGCCATCGCGTGTACAAGACGCTCGATCCGCGTGCGCCGCATTTGAAGCGGCTGGCGGAGAAACTTTCCACGAGTCTCGGTGATCCGAAATGGTTGAAGATGAGCGAGCGGATTGCGACGATCATGAAACAGGAAAAGAATCTGAACGCGAACGTGGATTTTTATTCCGCAACGGTGTATTACAGCCTTGGGATTCCGACGGACCTGTTCACGCCGATCTTCGCGATTGCGCGGATGGCCGGATGGACGGCGCACGTGCTGGAGCAACTGGCGGACAATCGGCTGATCCGGCCGCTAAGCGAATACATCGGCGAGGACAACTTGAAGGTGGTTCCGATCGACAAGCGCTGAGCCCGGATCGCCGAGTAGCGTCATGAACATTCACGAATACCAAGCCAAGGAGATCTTCCGCAAATTCGGCGTGCCGGTGGCCGATGGCGGCGTGGCGTTCACGCCCGACGAAGCGGCGAAGATCGCGGGCGAACTGAAGGCCGAGGTCATTGCGGTGAAATCGCAGATTCATGCGGGCGGACGCGGCAAAGCCGGCGGGATCAAGCTCGTCAAGACGGCGGAGGAAGCGGCGAAAGCGGCAAAGGAATTGATCGGGAAAGTGCTCGTGACGCACCAGACCGGAGCGCAGGGCAAGGAAGTGAAGAAGGTGCTGGTTGAAGCCGGGAGCCGGCCGAAGCGGGAGTTGTATCTGAGCGTATTGATCGACCGGTCGATCGGGCGGCCGTCGTTCCTGGCGAGCACCGAGGGCGGAATGGACATCGAGGCGGTCGCGGCGAAGACGCCGGAGAAGATTCTCAAGGAACCGATTGACCCGGCGATCGGGATGCAGCCGTACCAGGCGCGGAAGATTGCGTTTGCGTTGGGGCTTGTCGGGAATCAGTTTCCGCCGGCGGTGAACCTGATTCTGAACGTCTATCGGGCGTTTATCGAGACCGACGCGTCGTTGATCGAGATCAATCCGTTGATTGTGGATCAATCCGATCGGGTGATGGCGCTCGATGCGAAGATGAATTTTGACGACAACGCGCTGTATCGTCACAAGGACATCCAGGCGATGCGCGATCTCAACGAGGAAGACCCGCGCGAGGTCGAGGCCAGCAAGTTCAATCTGAATTACATCGGGCTCGACGGGAACATCGCGTGCATGGTCAACGGCGCGGGCCTGGCGATGGCGACCATGGACATCATCAGGTTTTACGGGGGATCGCCCGCCAATTTCCTCGACGTGGGCGGCGGGGCGAGCACCGAACAGGTGACCGAGGCGTTCAAGATTTTGTGCGCCGACAAGAATGTGAAGGGCATTTTGGTCAACATTTTTGGCGGGATCATGAAATGCGACGTGATTGCCAACGGGATTCTCACAGCGGTCAAGCAGGTCAACGTGCAAATGCCGTTGGTGGTGCGGTTGGAAGGCACCAACGTCGAGCTGGGGAAGAAGATCTTAAAGGACAGCGGCCTGGCCATCATCGCCGCGGATTCGATGGCGGATGCCGCGCAGAAGATCGTGAAAGCGGCAAAGTGAGACCATGAAATTGTATCTCTATTACGAAAATGTGGACCACCCGTTGGTGGTCGAGATTCCCGACAACGAAGTGGACGGGTTTTTGCAGGAATATGAGGAAGCGTTGCATGACACCTCGGTCGAGACGTTTCAGTGGAAGAACTCGAGCTTTCGGATTGCCGGACTGATGGCCGTTGTGCACGAGAAGCACGCGACGGTGAGGAGATGAGCCTTGTACGGCATAGCGTAACGACAGACGGGCGAGACGCCCGCCCCGCTACACCATGAGCATCCTTGTTGACAACAACACGCGGCTGATCGTGCAGGGGATCACGGGGTCGGCGGGGAAATTTCACGCCGAGCAATGCCTGAGGTACGGGACGAAGGTTGTCGGCGGCGTGACACCGGGTCGGGGCGGCGAGTGTGTGGAGTTGGATTCGCAGAAGATTCCCGTGTTCAACACGGTGGCCGACGCCGTGCGCGAGACTGCGGCGAATGTGACGTGCATTTTCGTGCCGGCGCCGTTTGCCGCGGATGCGATTCTCGAAGCGGCGGATGCCGGGATCGAATTGATCGTCGCGATCACGGAAGGAATCCCCGTCGTCGACATGGTTCGTGTGAAACGCGCGCTCAAAGGGAGCAGCGTCAGACTGATCGGGCCGAATTGTCCGGGGATCATCACGCCCGGCGCGTGCAAGATCGGGATCATGCCCGGGTACATTCACAAGACGGGGCCGGTGGGAGTGATTTCGCGGAGCGGCACGCTCACATATGAAGCCGTCTGGCAGCTCAGCTCGCGCGGGATCGGCCAATCCACGTGCATCGGAATCGGCGGCGACCCGGTCAAGGGGCTGGACTTCATCGATCTGCTGGAGATGTTCGAGACCGATCCGCAGACGGAGGCGGTGATGTTCATCGGCGAGATCGGCGGTAGCGCGGAGGAAGACGCGGCGCGGTGGATCAAGGACAATTTTACGAAGCCCGTGGCAGCGTTCATTGCCGGCGCGACCGCGCCGAAGGGTCGGCGGATGGGTCACGCGGGGGCAATTATCAGTGGCGGGAGCGGATCGGCGTCGGACAAGATCAAGGCGCTGGAATCGTGTGGGATTGCGGTGGCGAAGACGCCGGCGGAGATGGGCGAGACGCTGGCAGGACTAATGAAGTAGCCGTTTTGCCCGGCAAAGCTCGCCGGAGCGGCGTGACAGTGTGGGATACCCTTTCACTGCTCACGTAATTCTCCATTACTACTTCGGACTGGAATCTCGATTCAAGATCGGCAGGGTCAACAGGTCGGTGACCTTTTGCAGGACGAGGTTGGCGGCGGTGAGGTATTCTTTCCCGAGAGTGGTCTCGACGGCGACGCAGTACATGCCGGCGTTGCGGGCGGACTCGATGCCGAGCGGGGCGTTTTCGACGACGACGCATTCGTCCGGGCGCAAGCCTAGTTGGCGGGCGGCGGTGAGATAGGGATCTGGGAATGGTTTGGCGCGGGGGACTTCATCACCGGTGATGATGAAATCGAAATGGGCCTGCTGTTCGCGATTGAGGTTGTGCTGCATGTTCTTCAGCGCGCAGGCGGTGACGAGGGCGACTTTGAATCCGCGGCGGCGGAGCTGGTCGATGGTGTCGAAGGCGCCGGGATACTGCGTCACGCGGACGATCGTGCGGAAGTAGGCGCGTTTTTCCTCGATAAAGGCGGCCTGTTGGGCGTCAGGGATGGTGACGCCGGTCTCCTTCATGAGGATCGGGAGGATCTCGCGGGAGTTGCGGCCTTCGTGGAGAAGGACGGTGCGCTCGCTGACAGGGGTACCGCCGAGCTTCCCGAACATGTGCCTCCAGGCGAGATAGTGATAGTGAAGGGTATCGACGATCACACCGTCGAGGTCGAACAGTACACCGCGGATCATATGGTCTCCCATTGTTTCTTTTCCTGCTTCTGGCATTTCCCCACACGCTTCAGGTTATCGGGATCGGCGTTGTGGCGGTCGGTCACTCGTCAGCACGGTACCACGCACTTGCGGGCCGAGGCGAGCATCTTCAGGCCGATTCAGCGGGTGTGCTCGACGCCCTGCACGGCAGAGGATGGGTTACCGCTCGTATGCTCGGCGGATATTGTGGCTTGACACTGCAATCGTTTCAGGATAGTGTTATCGCGTTGTTCTTTGACATGGAATAAAGCCGGTTACCGCTTTGCTCGGGAGGGGGCTGGCCGTACAAAGTATGAAAATACGAAAAACGAACCTGAGAACTGAATGGATGCGCTCTCCACAAGGTTCGTGACTTGAGGGACTTGCGGAAGTTGCGTGTCGGATTTCTTTACACTCTGGCACAAGAAACGAACCCAGAAAATGCGAGAACGAACCCAGGAAATGGGAGAACGAACCCGAGAAATGGGGCGAGACCGGCGCCCGGCGCGACAGGGGTGAAAGTGTCAAGGCGCATTCGCGGGCGGTTGGCGGGAATGGACTCGACGCGCATACGCGGATGAAGTAGGTTGTCTGACTTGGAATTGACACCGACCAGACACACAGAAGTAGACGCGTTGACGCACGAGCCTCACGACTCTCCCCCATCGCCCAACGACGGGACGGCATCGGCGCGTCGGACAATTCCGCATGACGAGCTGATGCAGTTGCCGGTCGTGCGGTACCACGGCCCGATCCACTCCGTGACGACGCCGGAGGATTTGCGGCGGACGGTGCAGGAGATTCGGGCGGAGCGGGTGGTCGGATTCGACACGGAATCGCGGCCGTCGTTTCGCAAGGGGAAATCGCACGCGCCGAGCCTGGTGCAGATTGCCACGAGCACGTCGGTCCACCTGTTTCAACTGAAGCGGCTGGATTATTCGTCCGCGCTGGGCGAGGTGCTGGGGAGTACGGCCATCATCAAGGCGGGCATTGCGCTGGGCCGCGATCTGGCGGAACTGCAGAAGCTGTTTCCGTTCACCCCTGCCAATGTGGTGGATCTGGGCGAAATTGCCAAGCGGCGCGGGATGGGCCAGACGGGATTGCGAAACCTGGCGGGATTATTTCTCGGGGGACGGATTACGAAAGGCCCGCAGACATCGAACTGGGCGCGGGCGACCCTGTCGCCGAACCAATTGTGTTACGCGGCAACGGACGCGTGGGCGTGCCGGGAATTGTATCTGCGATTCGAGTCGCTCGGGCTGCTCGCACGCGGGGACGCGCCGATCACTTGACGAAGTTGTAGGACCGCAGCCAGAAGAGGCAATCCTGTGTCCACGGATGGCCCCCGGCCAGTCCCATGCCGTGTTTCCCGCGCTGATAGATGTGGAGATCGAACGGCACCCCTGCGGCGCGCAGTGCCTCGGCAAACATCAGGCTGTTCTCGGCGGGCACGGTGGTGTCCTCGTCGGTGGCCCAGATGAAACACGGCGGCGTCTGCGCGGTGACGTGGCGCTCATTGGAGAGCGCGTCGACCAATTCGGGGGAAGGATTGTCGCCAAGAAGGAGTTTCCTGGAGCTGGCATGGGATTTTTCGCCCATCGTGATGACGGCATAGCAGAGAATGCCAAGATCGGGACGACTGCTTTGGCGTTCGATGAGATCTGTTGCGTTTGGGTCACCCGCGTCGAAATGCGTAAGCAACGTGGCGGCGAGATGACCGCCCGCGGACGACCCGATGATGCCGACGCGGCGAGAATCGACACCCCACTCGCCGGCTCGGGATCGGACCAATCGGACAGCGCGAGCGGCGTCCTGGAGCATGCGTGGATGATGATAACCGTGCGTGCCGAGCCGGTACTTGAGGACGAAGCATTGGACGCCGTGCCCGTTCAACCAGAGCGCGTAGTCTTTGCCTTCGTGCTCGGCGAGATGGCCGTAACCGCCGCCGGGACAAATGACCATGGCGGCACCGGTGGCGGTGTTGGTGCCGATCCGGTATGGTGTGAGGGTCGGCATGTCCCAGTCGTTCGTGCCGAGAGCGCCGGGCGCGCCGGCAGGCCAGAGGACGATAGGCTCCGCGGATGCAGCACGTGAGTTCATTGATAATGAAAACAGCAGCGAACACGCCGCAACGGCGGAAAAGACCGGACGCATGTGGAAGCTCCTTTCACTGGCACATATTATGGATAGCAAAGAACAGGAATGTTGCAATGAAACTCGTACGGCTTGGGGCGATCCGGGACCCGTCGTTTCTCCCGAAACCACATCCCAAGCCGCCGCATCGAATCGCAGGAGATACTGTTATGAAACCAAAGAATATTCATGCACCTGATCTGACACAACATCCGCCACGCAGTCCACGCGTTCGTCTCGGGGGGTACGCAGTTCTCGCGCGCTGCCTCGACAAGGGCCGCGCGACTCTCGCTGGCAAGCACGGCGAATATCATTTCGCCTGTCCGCTCGACCAGCGGTTGTTTGAGTTCGCGGGCATAACCGCCGATGGCCTGAAGAAGCAACTGGCCAGCGGGAAAGGTGATGGCGAGATTGTGGAGTGGATCGAGAGGACATCGAGAACCAAGCGCGAGCCGTGGGAGGTTGCGCAGTGGAGCGCGCTTCAAGACCAGCGCGGGCCGGCGGATTTGGAATCCCGGGAATACTTCAACGTCATCCTGGCCAAGCTGAGCAAGAAGAGGGAGGACATTCTCTCGTGGTCTGATCTGCTCGACCTCGACGACTACGTGAGTTTCGGCGGGAAGGCTTGAAACGTGAGCGGCCGGGGAATACTGGAAAAGAATACGGGCGCCCGGTGCGACATGCGCGGGGCGCCCGTTATCTCGGAACGAGGAGTTCTAGCTCCCCTTGTCCGTCGGTTCACCAGCCTTGACCCGGCCGGAGATGCCTGCGGGAAGATGCTCGATGTTCGTGTAGCCAAGTTTCTGCGCGGCCTGCACCGCGGCCTTGTAGGCGACGCAGACCACTGCCAACTGGGTCGACTACGGTCAGGCACGACTGCCAGACGGTACGCTTTGGCGACCGACGTCGGGCGACACGATTTGGGCGGATGATCTGTACATGAGCTGTCCGTTTCTCATTCGCTGGTACCAATACACCGGCGACTCCAATTACCTGAATGATGCGGCCACACAGGTTACGAACATGGCCGGTTATCTTCAGGACACAAATGGCATTTGGTTCCATGGCTACTATCATGACATTCACTCGGTGAATTGGGTCAAATGGGGACGCGGCAATGGATGGGCGATGGTGACACAAGTTGAACTCTTGTCTGTAATGCCGACCAATCACCCGGCCTACAGCGCTCTCTTGGATATTCTCCGTCGCCACATCGCCGGTATTGAAGCGGTGCAGGGTGCCGACGGGATGTGGCATCAGGTCCTGGATCATCCCAAATCGTGGGAGGAAACCTCCTGCACCGCGATGTTCTCCTACAGCATCGCCCGGGCGGTCAACCGCGGCTGGATTGACCCCGCCAACATGGCTGTGGCCCGCAAAGGGTTTGCCGGACTTTGCCGGTACATCACCACCAACGGCGTTGTCGATCAGGTTTGTCCCGGCACGAGCCTCAGTTCCAATCTGACCTACTACACAACGACGCAGTAGCCAGCCAAAAATGACCCACACGGTCCCGGTCCTGTGATGCTTGCTGGTGCGGAGATTTTGCTGAATCCGCAATTGGGGATTTCCGCGCCGACGAATACGCCACAGGTGTCCTGGAATACAGGCCTGACTGATTTCATTCTTGAGACGTCGACCGACCTTGTCAGCTGGACGACCTTTGACGATCCCGTGGTGATGAATTCGAATTGGCAAAGCGTGGCGATTGAGACCAACTTGAACCCCGCTTGGCGATTCTACCGTCTCGATTTTCCCCCATCGAGCGCTGCTGATCCCGTGAGCTTCGAGGCGAAATCTCTGCCCTTCGTTGCCAGCGGCGCAACGACTTCAATCGTGAGTGACCCCAATGCCAGCGGGGGTTCGTTGGTGACGCTCAACAGCACGAGCGTCGGAAGCTACGTCGAGTTGACGCTCACGAATGCTCCTGCCGGAACCTATCACTGCCTCCTTGGGTTCAAGGCTGCCAGAGGCTACGGCTCGATGAATCTGACCGTGGATGGCAATCCATTCGGGACAGCTCTCAGCCAATACTGGCCGACCAACTTTTATCCCTTGGTGGACTTTGGCGTGACCAATTTCCCTTTCGCCGGGAATCACAGCTTCCGCCTGACTGTGGCGGGAAAGAGTGCCGGTTCGACAAACTATGCGCTTACCGCCGACCGATTCATACTTCGATCGCCGTAAACCGGGCCGGCCAAAGACAAGGATCGGACACCAGCTCCACCGATCATCTCCCGATTGTTACCCAGCGGTGCGTTCTGGCGGATCTCTCCACCGCCGCGAGGACGATCTGGTTGGCAAGCCCATCCTCGAAGGTCGGCTGCACGGAGCGTTTGTCGACAACAGCGTTGACGAAGTCGGCGATCGTGTGAACGAACGTGTGTTCGTAGCCGATGATGTGGCCCGGCGGCCACCAGTTGCCGACGTATGGATGGACGCCACCGCCCTGCGTGACGAGGATATCGCGAAAGCCACGGCGGTCCGCCGGGTCTGCCTCGTTGTAGTATTTCAGCCGATTCAAGTCCTCCAAATCAAATACGAGCGAGCCTTTGCTGCCGTTGACTTCGATTTGGATGCCATTCTTGCGCCCGAGTGCGAAGCGGGTCGCTTCCAAATTCGCCAGCGCGCCGTTCTGAAAACGGCCGATGAACATGACCGCATCATCGACAGTGACTTTCCCCCTTTTGTCAGGCTCTTCGGGCAGAGGGCGCTCTTTGATGAACGTCTCCATTTGTCCGCAGACCTCCGCGAATTCTCCGACGAGGTAGCGTCCGAGGTCGATAATGTGCGCATCGATGTCGCCGTGGGCGCCCGAGCCTGCGACCTTGCTCTGCAACCGCCACACCAGCGGGAAACCCGGGTCGACGATCCAGTCCTGAGCGTATCGAGCGCGGTAGTGGTAAATCGTCCCCAACTCACCGGCTTCGATCATCCGCTTCGCCAGCACGATCGCGGGAATGCGGCGGTAATTGTGACAGACCATATTGACCACGCCCGCCTTCTTTACCGCGTCAACCATTTGTCGCGCCTGTTTCACATCGAGCGCGAGCGGCTTCTCGCAGAGGATGGCTTTGCCAGCCTTCGCGGCGGCGATGGCAATCTCGGCATGCGAGTCGTTCGGGGTGTTGATGTCGACGATGTCGATCGTCGGGTCCTCAACGACCTCGCGCCAGTCCGTCACAAATTGGCCCCAGCCCCAGCGCGCGCAAGCGTTCATCACGCCGGACTTGTCGCGGCCGCAGATGACCTTCATGACGGGGCGGGCTTTGAGATCGAAGAACTTGTCCGCCTTGAGCCACGCGTTGGCGTGAGCGCGGCCCATGAATTTGTAGCCAATCATGCCGACATTGAGGGTCTTTGGCATCGCTTGTCTCCCGCTCGCAAAAAGGATTGAGATTTCGCGCGAAATATTATATTCGTTAATGCACCCTGTTTGTCACGAGAAAAGAGAGGAATGCGCCCATGAACAAGCCGCATGTTAAGCTGTTTATCCCTGGCCCTGTGGAGGTTAGCGAGGATACGTTCGCAGCCATGAGCCAGCCCATGATCGGCCACCGTGGGTCGGGTTTTCAGGAACTCTATGCCGCGATCCAGCCCAAGCTCCAGGCCGTCCTGTGTACGAAGAATCCCGTGTTCATTTCTACGTCGTCGGCCTGGGGTGTGATGGAAGCGTCGGTGCGCAACCTCGTCGCGAAGAAGGTGCTCAACTGCTGCTGCGGCGCGTTCTCGGACAAATGGTTCGATGTGAGCAAGCGCTGCGGCAAAGAGGCCGAGGCGCTCAAGGTCGAGTGGGGCCAACCCATTCTGCCCGATATGATCGACGCGAAGTTGAGGACCGGCCAATTCGACGCCCTCACCCTCGTCCACAACGAAACGTCCACGGGCCTGATGAATCCGCTCGCCGAAATCGCCCATGTCATGAAGAAGTACCCCGACGTCATGTTCATCGTGGATTCCGTGAGTTCGATGACGGGTGTGAAGATCGAAACGGATGCGCTGGGCATCGACGTGCTGCTCGCGGGCACGCAGAAGGCGTGGGCGATGCCGCCGGGTCTCGCTGTGCTCGCCGTGAGCCAGCGCGCGCTGAAGAAGGCCGAGACCATCCCGGGGCGCGGCTACTATTTTGATTTCCTCGAGTTCAAGGCGAACCACGACAAGAATATGACGCCGTCGACGCCAAGCATCCCGCACATCTACGGCCTGAAATTCAAGCTGGAGCAGTTTGAAAAGGAAGGTCTGGAAAACCGCTACGCGCGGCATCTCAAGATGGCGCTCAAGACTCGTGAGTGGGCGAAGTCGCGCGGCTTCGAGCTGTTCCCCAGGGCCGGCTACGAATCCATCACGCTTACATGCGTGAAGAACAACAAAAACATCGACGTGGCGAAGTTGCAGAAGGCGCTGAAGGACAAGTACAAGGTCCTGATCGATGGCGGCTACGGCCAGATCAAAGGCAAGAGCTTCCGCCTCGCCCACATGGGTGACGAAACGCTCGATACCATTGCGCAGCTTCATGCGATGCTCGATGATTGTCTGAAGTCGCTGTGAAGATTACAAAAGACGCTGTGCTGGACGCCGTCGCATCGCTGATGCGGCGGCGTTTCAATGTCGAGGGCGAACGCGACAAGCACTTCGCTTGGGGCAACGCGACCGTTACCGCTGATCTCTACTTCCCCACCCCGCTCCATTGCATCGTCCAATTCGACGACGCGTCGCATTGCACCCGCGAACGCGCGGCAACTTTCACGAGTTATCCGGCTGACGCACCGCTTAATTTCGACGTGCGTCGCTACTGCGCCGACCAAACCTCCGGTGACAGCGGGCTCGCCGCAGTTGACATGCTCGCCGATCTTCTTCCCCCCAGGCATGGCCTCAACCCGACCGTCCGCGTCCGTTTCGACGAGATTGACGAGCTGACCGGCCCGCTCCCCAACCGCGTCGAGTCGCTGCTCTCGAACCGGTTCGCGTTTCATGCGGGCACTACCTTCCATCTGATGATCGAAAACGCCGGCGCGAAGCCGCACCGGACCCACGGCGGCTAAGCAGCCGAGTTCAAGTGGTCTTCCAGCCAACATGTCCTCTCATCCACTCCACCAGTTGTTTGTCCAGTGATGGCATGATCACTTCCAATGGTGTGCGGCCATCGCGTACGGCGATCCACAGCGTCCACAGAATAAAAGCGAAACCAATCGAGAGATTTTCCCACGAGTAGAATTCCCACGAATGCGGATTTTCCACATACCACCCCGAGAACGGCCACAGATAGTAGAAGCCCCAGAAGGGACCCGACCCAAAATAGTCCATTATGAGATGGAGGTGAAACAATCCAAGGTAGACCCAGAATGATTTCCATCGTCGTCCCGAGAACAACGTAAGAACCTCAGATAATACCAACCCAAACGGCAAATTGTGGCAAAGCTTGTGGTGGTATTCCCAATACGCTTCCTGTCCCGCGAGGATCCCCAGCCCGTCCAAATCCGCCCAGCTCGCCGCCAGCATGCAACAAAATCGCTCGCGCGCCGTGAGCCTCGCGTAATTGCCCAAACACCAGCCAGACAGGACGTGGGTTTGGATTTGCATCGAAACTCCGGCGCTATAGTTTCCCCTTCGTGCTCGGCACGCCTTTCACACGCGGGTCGCGTTGACACGCCTGATCAAGCGCCTTCGCCAGCGCCTTGAAGATCGCTTCCACTACATGATGCGGTTCGTCACCGCGCACCACATCAACATGCAGATTGCACCGCGCTTCGTTGGCAAACCCCTGCAGGAATTCTTTCACCAAACCGACGCGAAATTCCTTCTTTCGCCCCAGCGACACGTTGGCGATGCGGTTCCAACTCTTCGCCTCAAACACCAGGAACGGCCGATTGCTGAAATCGAGCGCGATCCGCGCCTGCGCCAGCGTTTCGTCCATCGGCACCAGCGCCCAGCCGTATCTCTGAATCCCGCGCTTGTCGCCCAACGCCTTGATGAACGCCTGCCCGAGCGCAATGCCGACGTCCTCCACCAGATGATGCGCGTCCACGTCCAGATCGCCTGTCGCCTTCACCGTCACATCGCACAGCGAATGCTTCGCCAGCAACGTCAGCATGTGGTCGAAAAATGGCACGCCCGTCGACACCGTCGCCTTTCCCTTGCCGTCAATCGTCAGGACCAGCGAAATCCGGGTCTCGGCTGTATCGCGAACAATCGTAGCGCTTCGCTTTTTCACAAATCGGACCTTTCCTAAGGTCACCCTGAGCTTGTCGAAGGGTCTCTTCTCGAACCATCCCGACGCTTCGCTTCGTTCACAATGACGCTTGTCTCGTTCAGAAACCTGTCCATCTCCGCATCCGTTCCGATGCTCACGCGCGCAAAATCGCGGATTCGATCCGCATCCCACCAGCGCACGAGGACCTTTCGCTCGCGCAGTCCGTCAAACCACTGTTTCGCCGTTACCGTCGCGGGCGGACGCGCAAACAGGAAATTCGTTTGCGAAGGATACACGAAGAACCCGAGCTCCGCGAGCGCCGACGTCGTTCGCTCCCGCGTCGCGCAGATCTTCTTCACGTTCGCCTGAAAGTAATCCCACTCGTCCAACGTTGCTTCCGCGCCGAGTTGACTCAATCGGCTCACGTTGTAGCTGTCCTTCACCTTGTCGAGAGCGCCGATCAACTCGCGCGGCCCGACCGCCCAGCCCACACGCATCCCGGCAAATGAAAACGCCTTCGAAAACGTTCGCGCCACGATCACGTTGTCGTACTCGCGCACGAGATCGAGACAGTTTTCCGACGCAAAATCCACGTAGGCCTCGTCGATCACCACCACACCCGCCGTCTCTTCGATCACTCGCTGCAACGGAGCGCGCTGCAGCCACACGCCGCTCGGCGCATTCGGCTGCGTAATGAAGATGAGCTTTACCCCCGCCAGCCTTGCCAACATCGACGGATGCGCCTCAATCTGAAACTCTTCATCCAGCGGCAGCTCGATCTGCGTCGCGCCCTGGATGTTTGCCAACACCGGGTATAACGAGTAGCTCGGCCAGAAGTACGCCAGTTTCTCGCATTCGCCGCAGAACGCCCGCACGCACAAATTCAGAATATCGTCACAGCCGTTGCCGATGACGATCTCCTCCGCCTCGAAACCGTGGATCTTCCCGAGCTTCGCGCGCAGACCGGCCGACGTCGGGTCGGGATACAGCCGTAGCCGCCCGTCAATCGCCCCGCGCAATGCGTCCAACACCTTCGGCGACGGCGGATACGGATTTTCGTTCGTGTTGAGTTTGATCAGGTCCGCAACCTTCGGCTGTTCGCCGGGCACATACCCGCTCATCCGCTCGATCTGTCGGCGAACCAGGCTCATGAGAACCGAACCCGCGCCGATGTCACGTGGGCGTCCAGGCCTTCCACTTTCCCAAATGCTTCGATCGCGGCCAATGATTTCTCCAGCCCTCCGCGCGTCAGCTCAACCACGCTCGTCCGCCGCTGAAATTGGTCGACCGTCAGCCCGGCGAACATCGCGCCCGCGCCGCCCGTCGGCAGCTCATGGCTCGGTCCCGCCAGGTAATCACCCACCACCGTCGGCGTCCATGGCCCAACAAAAATCGCGCCCGCCGTCTTCAGCTTCTTCACGACCGCCGGCGCATTCTTCGTCAGCACCTCGCAATGCTCGGGCGCAAACTGATTCGTGATGCCAATCGCCTGGCCCATGTCCTTCGCGAGGACAACCACGCAGCCATTCTCGAGCGCGCGCTGCACAAATTCACGCCGCTTCAGGCCGCCGATCTGCTTTTGGATCTCAACCTCGGTGGCCGACAACACTCTCTCCGAGGTCGTCACCAACCATACGCGCTCATACGTGCTCCCATGTTCCGCCTGCGCCAGCATGTCCGCCGCGATGAACTCCGGCCGCGCGCCGTCGTCCGCCACCACCAGCAGTTCGCTCGGCCCCGATAGCAAATCGACGCCCACAGAACCGAACAACAGCTTCTTTGCCGCCGTCACGTAGGCGTTCCCCGGCCCGAAGATCTTCACGACACGCTTGATCGATTGCGTCCCCAACGCCATTGCGGCAATCGCCTGCGCGCCCCCCAGTTGGTACACCTCCGTCGCCCCGGCCACACGCGCCGCGTACAGCAACGCCGGATTGATCGGCGGCGGCGAGCACACCACGATCTCCGCGCACCCGGCCACTTTCGCCAGCGTCACCGTCATCAAGACCGTCGACACCAGTGGCGCGGTCCCGCCCGGCACGTAAATCCCCACGCGTTGCAGTGGATCGAATTTCTCGCCCACGATCCCGCCCTGCGCGTTCCGCATCGCCCAATCCCTGCGCAACGACCGTTTGGCAAATGTCGCGACGTTCTTGTGCGACGCCGCAATCGCCCGCAGCAATTTCGTCTCGGGTCGTCCCGGCTTGGCCGTCACGCGCAGCTCCGACGGTTTCAGCCGCGCCTTGTCGAAGCGCGCGGTCAATTCCACCAACGCCGCGTCCCCGCGCGTCTGGACCTCGTCGATCACCGCCCGTACCTGGTCTTCAATCTGTGGATCGAACAGGCTCGACGCCGCGCACGCCGCGCGAACAGCCTGCGCGAAATCCGGTTGGTCATATCGCAGGGTTTTCATGTAAATTGGCTTGGAATGGTACTCGACTCTTGCCCTGCCGCGCAAGCACACTGCCCAACCCCGACGAGGCCCGAAACGAACCCAAAACCGACGTCAAACAACGCCCAAACACCCCTCCAAAACCCCAAAACGAAGCCAAACGAAGCCAATGCGTTTTTCGCGGCCCGTGCCGTCGCAACCCACAGCGGCTGTTTATGTTCCATAGGTCCGGCACCTTGAAAACCATTGGCTTCGTTTCGCAGATATATACCCCCCCGCCCTGCCGGGGGCGAGATTCCGGGTGAGGTTGACTCCTGTCGCCCCCTCTTTCGCACTCCTCATCGGCTCGATCTCCTCATTCACGCCCGCATCGTATCGCACGCCGATAAGCCTGTCAATCCCAATCTCGATACACTGGGTGCGCATTCCCCCGCACTTGGGGAAACGCAATGGATTAGGCGGTCGCGCGATTGCCGCGCAGGAACCGTCTCGCCCGACGCCCCCACGGCCGGCTCGCCCGCTGGTGGAACCGCGGCGCGTGCTTGACGTCTTCAACCAGTTCACGGGCCGAAGCAATCGCCTTGTCTCTCTCGCCCAGTCGATCGAGGAGGACGGTATATTCATAGTGCGCTTCGAAATATCCATGCGCCGCAAGCAAGCGCTCGTATAATTCCCGCGCCGCGGCCTGTTGTCCGCGCGCCGCCTGACACCGCGCGCATTGCCAGAGAAGTTCGCCCGACTTGAAACCGGGCTGCTGTTGGAACGCTGGTTCCAGGAACTTCCATGCGTCGTCCGCCCGGTTCTGCGCCAGCAGCACAAACCCGAGGTATGCGCGCGCGTCCAGCATGTCGGGCTCGCGTTCCAGCGCGCTCCGGTACGCCGCTTCGGCCAACGCCCACTTGTGTTGTTCCCGATAGATGTCGCCCAGCTCGGAGAAATGATAGCCCTTGTCCAGATGATAAATCTTGGCCTGCAACTCGCGGATTCGGCGCCGCTGGAGAAACCGTTTGCTCAGCGACCGTTCCGCCCGCGATGTCCGGTACTTGCACGCGAAAAAGTAAATGGCCACGCCCACCGGCCCAAGCATCAGGATCACCAAGATCCAATACCATTCGTTGCCGTTGACGACGCAGTCGATGATCATCCAGATCTGCAGCGCGAATATGACAAAACCCACCGTCGCGCCCAGCCATGGAACGGAATACAGAAGGCCGTATAAGTAGCCCATGGAGTCTCCGGTCCGTCATCCTCCCAGACTTCCGCCCAAAAATCAAAGCCGGTGTTGCCGACCGCGGTCCGCCGAAACGTTACTCCCACTCGATCGTGCTCGGCGGTTTGCTGGAGATATCGAGGCAAACCCGATTGACGCCTTTGACCTCGTTGATGATCCGCGTGGACAGCCGCGCCAGCAGATCGTACGGCAATCGCACCCAATCCGCCGTCATGCCATCCACACTTTCCACCGCGCGGATGGCGACGACGTTGTCGTACGTGCGCTCGTCGCCCATCACCCCAACCGTCTTCACCGGCAACAATACCGCAAACGTCTGCCAGACCTTGTAATACAGGTCCGCCTTCTTCATCTCGTCGATGACCACCCAATCCGCCTCGCGCAAAATCTGCAGCCGTTGCGGCGTGACCGCGCCGAGAATCCGCACCGCCAGCCCCGGCCCGGGGAATGGCTGGCGCCACACGACCTCGCGCGGCAGCCCCAACTGCGTGCCGACCTCGCGCACTTCGTCCTTGAATAGAGCGCGCAGCGGTTCGAGCAGCTCGAACTTCATGTTCCTGGGCAAACCGCCGACGTTGTGGTGCGACTTGATCATCGCCGACGGATTGCCGGCAATCGACACGCTCTCGATCACATCGGGATACGTCGTGCCTTGCGCGAGAAACCGGGCCGCACCCGCCTTCTTCGTCGCCTTCTGAAACACCTCCACAAATGTGCGGCCGATGATCTTGCGCTTGCGCTCGGGATCGGTCACGCCACGCAGCCGGCGCAGGAATGCGCCCGTGGCATCCTCGTAGTGCAGTTTGATGTGCAGGTTCTTGCCAAACACCTGCCGCACTCCCTCCGCTTCGGCCTTGCGCAGCAGTCCGTTATTGACGAATACGCACGCGAGCTGCTCGCCGATGGCTTCATGTATCAGCGCCGCCGCCACACTCGAATCCACCCCGCCCGACAATCCCAAAATCACCCGGTCCTTGCCCACCATCGTCCGGATCTCTTCGATGGCGTGGTCGATGAACGATTTCATCGTCCAATTCCGCCCGCAGCCGCACACGCCATGCACGAAATTGGAGATGATCTGTTTCCCGTGCGGCGTGTGATGGACCTCGGGATGAAACTGCAGGCCGAAGAGCTTGCGCGACGCGTTGGCGATGGCAGCGTAGGGCGAATTGCCGCTGCGCGCGACCGACAGGAAACCCTCGGGCGTCTTCGTCAATTTGTCCCCGTGGCTCATCCACACCCTTTGCTGCGGCTCCATCCCCGAGAACAACAACGAGTCGCCCGTGACTTCCACCTCGGCGTGGCCGTATTCGCGCTTGTCCCCCTTCTCGACGCGGCCGCCCAGTTGATGCGCCATCAACTGCATCCCGTAACAAATCCCAAGAATCGGAATCCCGAGGTTCCAGATCGCCGGATCGCAATGCGGCGCGCCCTTGCCGTACACACTCGCCGGGCCACCGCTGAGGATCAGGCCGCTCGGCTGGAACGCCGCGAGCTTCGCCGCCGACGTGTCGAACCGCAGGATTTGCGAAAACACCTGGCACTCGCGAATCCGCCGCGCAATCACTTGCGTGTATTGCGACCCGAAATCCAGAATGATGATTTGCTCGGTCACTTGCTGCCCATGCCCACGCCCTGCACCGTTTGAAACACCTTGCCCTCGGTCTTGATCGCGGGCGCAATGATGATCTCCGTCTCCTGAAATTCGCGGATGCTGCGCGCCCCGACATTGCCCATGCAGGTCGCCAGCGCGCCCACCAGATTCTGCGAGCCGTCATCGAGTTCGGCCGGCCCGAACAAAATCTGCTTGAGCGTGCCCGTCACGCCCACGCGGATGCGCGTCCCGCGCGGCAGGTTCGCGTGCGGCGTCGCCATGCCCCAGTGGAATCCCCTGCCCGGCGCTTCCTTGGCGCGGGCGAACGCGCTGCCGATCATCACGGCATCCGCCCCGCACGCAAACGCCTTGCAAATGTCTCCTCCCTTGCTCATCCCGCCATCGGTGATGATCTGGACGTATTTTCCCGTCTGCTTGAAATGATAATCGCGCGCCGCTGCGCAATCGACCGTTGCCGTCACCTGCGGCACGCCGAGCCCCAAGACGCCGCGCGTCGTGCAGGCCGCGCCCGGCCCCACCCCGATCAGCAATCCCGCCGGACCGCACGCCATCAGCTCCAGCGTCACACCGTACGTCACGCAATTCCCAATGATCACGGGAATCCGCATCGCCTTGCAGAACGCCGCGAGATCCAGTGTCTTGTATTCGCTGGAAATATGCCGCGCGGTGGACACGGTCGATTGCACCACAAAAATGTCCGCGCCGGCCTCCTGTGCAATCGCCCCGAACCGCTCCGCCCGTTGCGGAATCGAACTCACTGCGCACCATGAGCCCGCATCCTTGATTTCCCGAATCCGCGCCGCCACCAGGTCCTCCTGGATCGGCTCCGTGTAGATCCGCTGAAGCAAATGCGTCGCCTCTTCCTTGCCGGTGTTGACAATCTTATCGAGCACTTCCTCGGGGTTCTTGTACCGGGTCTGCACGCCTTCGAGATTGAGCACCGCCACGCCGCCGAGTTTGCCCATCTCGATCGCGAACCGTACGTCCACGACGCCATCCATCGCGCTGGCCATGATCGGCACGGCGATCTTGTGCGGCCCGAGTCGAAAACTCGTGTCCACTTCGTTCGGGTTGATGGTGACCGAGCCGGGCACCAGCGCGATATCGTCGAATCCGTAGGTGACGCGCGCCTTGCGATTCCTGCCAATCCACATGCCCATGGTGAAAACCTCCGTGATTGTCAAATACTACCAACTCATTTACATTTGATGGGCGTTTCCGCAAGCGGCGGATGGAATTCAGCACGCCCCCCTCGCGATCACATTCATACCGATTACGAGAGGCCGACACAATCCCCAAGTGCGCTGTCGACAGGGAAAAAAAACTGGTCGAGCCCGGGGCACTTCAATGCTGGGCCGCGACGCTCTCGGTATTGGTGGCTGACACTGGCTGCGTAGCCCACATGAACCGCAAGACGCCCCAGCTCAGCGGAGCGGCATTGGCGTCGCCCGCAGCCTCAAAACGAAACTGCCGCGCCAGCTCCAACGCCTTCGCGTCCACCGAATCGTCGCCGCTGGATTGGTTCAACAACGCGTACAGAACAAGCCCCCCGGCATCGACACCCACACGAACCTGCGTCGGCGGCACGGTGCTGTTCATCGCTGGCAATGCCGGCGCATAGGTAATTCGTCGGTCCCCCACCCCGCCGAGCAGCCGAAACACCGATTGGTTGATCGAGATCGGCGGCTCGAGCGCTTCTTGATCGCCCGGCTCTTCGGAAAGCGCCGCTGTCTTCCGGGCCGCCGTGACAACCGCCTCGTCGGGCGGCATGGGCTGCAGCAACGACCTGGGTGTCGACGGAGGCGTGACCCCCAGAAACGCCACCGGCTCATCCCACCCCATCTGCCGCTGGCTGGCCTCGATCTTTCGGCTCCATGCGCGACGGGAAAAACCGTGCGTGCTCGGTAGCGACATCAGACTCGGATCATTCACATCAGCCAGTAGGTACGCCGTCGACGGCACCAGTAACTTGTCTTGCTGTGTCGTCGGCATGAAATTGAACTGCGTAACATCTCGATGGGCGGTCGTGAGTGAAACACCGGAGAAGCGCAGGAACAGGATCATGGCCCCAAACGCTACCATGGATCCGGCCAGAATCCATAACAGCAGTTGCCCTTGCGCGAAGGACAGCTTGGGAACACGCCTCATGGCCACTCAGTTCGCCGCGCCCGCCGCCGCTTCGGGTCGCGCCGCCATGTTGACGGTCGTAATCCCCGCCCGATTCGCGGCGCTCGCGATTTCTGTCCACGTCCCCAGGGACACCTGCGTGTCGGCCTTGATGATCAGGTCGTGCACGTGCGTCCGCTGGACCTCGTCGCGTAGCGCTTGCTCCAGTTTGTCCATGGCGATCGGTTGCTCCTTGAAGAACAGCAAGTCGTCTCGAGCCGCCGTGACCACCAGCGTTGGAAAACTCCTGACCATCGGCGTGGGTCCGACCCCGGGGAGTTTCACACCAACCCCCAATTGCATGACGAATGACGAATTCAGCACGAAGAACAGCAACAGCAAAAACACCACGTTGACCAGTGGCGCGGGATCCACCAGTCCCTTCGACATCTGGCATTGCGTCTTGAACGTCATCGCATCTCCACCACTTTCGCCGATTGTTCCCCGCCCTGCTCGCGGCGCCCAAGATACTGGACGACTTCGTTCGCGGCCTTTTCCATGTCGAGCACGAGATTCTGGACGCGATTGACAAGATAATTGTAGGCAATGTAACTCGGGATGGCGACCACGAGCCCGCCGGCTGTCGTCAGCAGCGCCTGCCACGTCCCCCCGGCCAGTTGTCCGGCCGTCGTCGCCTGGGTGCTCTCAATCACCTTGAACACGCTGATGAACCCGCACACGGTGCCGAGGAAGCCGAACAGTGGAACCACCTGCGCGATGGTCACCAGGATCGGCAGGTTGCGTTCCAACCGTGTCACTTCCGTCCGCGCGGTATCCTGAACCGACTCGCGAATCTCATCGCGCGAGCGGTCGTGATTGACCACGGCCGACATGACGACCTGCGCCACCGGACCGGCCGTTTCCTTGCACGTATTGATGGCTTCGCTGACGTTTCCATGCTTCAGCGAATTCAGGATGCCATTGACGAAGTCGTCGGTGTGAATCTGCGCGCGGTGGTAATGAAACAGGCGTTCGAGGAATATCCCGATGGCCAGTACGGCGCCAATCAGGATGAACCACATCAACGGCCCGCCTTTTGTCATAATCGTCAGCATATCATTCCCCTTGCTTACCGCAGTACGTCCCCGCGTTCAACGATAAATCGAGCAAGTTGCGTGCTCAGAACAGGATAAAGTGTTGCGCGCGCAGTTTGCGGATCCGCTCCTCCGCCATGTTCTTCATTTCCGGGTCCGCACTCAAGTCCGCAACCCTCTGGTAGATAAGAATGGCGTCCCGCCACTGCTGGCGTTGTTCCTTGATCGCGCCCGCTGCCCAGCCGGCTTTGGACATCCAGAAACGTTCCGGCGGCGCGTTCGGGTCCGGCACAGCGGCTGCCTCGTAAACAGCTTTGCTGTACCATTCGAACGCATCCTCCAACTTGTTCGCTTTCTCGAACGACTTCCCAATATCGTAGTACAATTCGTTGCGCAACGACGGATCGCCCTCCCGAGCCAGGTCCAATGCCCGGCGGTAGCTGGCGATCGCTTCGTCATACTGTCCCAGCGTAAACTGCATTCCCCCCTTGCGCCCGTACGCCTCGGCCACGAGCCAGCAGTCCGGAAAATCCTTGGTCAGCGAGTCAAACACCAGCAGCGCATCCGCGAACTTGCCCAACTCGCTCAGCGCGTCGCCCTGGCCAAATCGCGCGTCGCAGCGCCAACTCGATGTCGGAAAGCTCTTCACCAGCGCCTCGTACAAATCGATGGCCGTGGTGTAATCCTGTCGCAAATACGCGGCCCGGCCGGCCCTGAACTGTGCCGCGTCCGCGAGCGAATTGGTGGGGTAGTTCTTCACGAGCAATTGGAATTGTTCCTGCGCCTTGATGTAGTCCTTCTGTTTCGTGTAGTAATCGCCCACCCAGAACCGAACGTCCGGCGCCAGCGCCGACTGCGGGAACCTCTGCAAAAATTCGGTAAACTGCTTGAGCGTTTTGTCGGCCTGGCCCATTCGCGCGTAACACCACCCGCGATTGTAAAACGCCCGCTGGCCCAGCTCGCTCTCCGGCGCCAGGACCATCAGCTTCTCAAACTCAACCGCGGCATCATCGTACTTCCCTTCCCGCTGAAACGATTCGCCAATCGCCAGGCTGGCTTTCGGCGCCCACTCGCTTTTGGGATAGTTCGTCACCACCACGCCGAACGCCGCCCGCGCATCGGCCTCTTTGCCCAGCTCGCCCGCAATCACACCGATCGTAAACTGCGATTCCGCCGCATACTCGCTGTTGGGAAACTGTTGCACGAGTGATTCAAACACGTGGATCGCCGCTTCCCCATCATGCGTGCGTTGATACGATTGCCCAAGCTGAAACATGGCGCGGTCGAGCAGTTTCGTATCGGGGTACGAACTGATCAGCCGCTGATAATCGCCGATCGCCTCCGTGTACTGCCCGAGCGCAAATTCGGTGTCGCCCGCCTTGAACAGCGCCTCGGACACGATGGCGGGATCCCGGGCGAGCGTCGCCGCCTGGCGAAAATAGGGAAGCGCATCCGACAGCTTGTCCAGCTTCCACGCGCACCAGCCCGCATCCAGATTGGCCTTGGCCACCAATCCACTTTGCGGATACTTCTCGATCAAATTGACATATTCCGGCAGCGCATTCGTATAGTCATTGCTGGAGAACAACAGCTCGCCGATCGTCATCTGGATCTCGTCCGCCAGCGGGTCGCTCGGCGTCGATCGCAGGTAGGCCTTGAGTTGGGCAACCCCGTCCGCCAACTGGCCCGCGCGAACATACGATTCGCCCAGCTTGAGCATCGCCTCGCGCTTCAAACCCGCGTCCTGCGCCAGCGCCAGCGCCTGGGCAAACGACTGGGCGGCATCGCTGAATTTCTGCTGGTTCCAGTACACCCAACCTTCTCCACGCCAGGCTTCCGCCGCCAGCTCGCCCGTGACCGGCTTGTTCGGACTCGATTTGTAGGAGTCGATCACGGCCCCGTAACGCTTCAATGCGTCGTCGGGCTGATGCCGCTGCCAAAGAGATTCTCCCAGCCAGATATCGGCGCGAAACGCCGCCCGCGTGTTGGGATACTTGTTGACGACGCCGGCGAGAACCGTTTCCGCCTTGTCGTACTGCTGGAGGGCAAGCTGCACCTGCCCACGGAGAAGTTCTCCTTCCTGCGCCAGTTCGGCGCGCGGGCTGAGTTTGTCAAACTCATCCAGCGCCTGCATCGCGGGATTGAAATGGCCGAGCTTGAACCGCGCAAACGCAAGTCCGTAAAATGCCTGCGGCCGATACGCGCTGTGTGGATACTTCTCGATGACCTCGGCGTAGCGTTGTTCCGCTTCAATATACCGCTCGCCGCGCAGCAGCGCTTCGGCAAGCCAGAACCGAAATCCATCCGGCCGTCGTTCCGTCGGCCATTTGGTCAATGCGCCCTGCAGCGTCTTGACGGCCGCATCCCATTTGCCCTGGTTCAACTGCGCCTGCGCCAGGTCCAGCGTGACCTCGTCCGCGCGATCGGAATCGGGAAACTGCGCCAGATATTCGGCAAATTGCCGCTCGGCAAGATCGTTCAGCCCGTCCTTGAATGCCGTCTCCGCGACACGGTACATCCGGGTCTCGTCGGGCGTCGCCGCCAACGCGCGCCCCATGGCGCCGCAGGTCAGCAAGACCGACAGCATGATTCCCCATCTCTTCATCCACATCCTCAGACTCCATTATTGCCAGAATGTTCACCTCCCGGCAAGGTCGCATATCTGTAAACACCGGCGAACCTCAAAAGGGACGTGTCTTTTCCGCATCATGTGAACCTGCCTGAATCCGGTTGTAAAATTCGCCGGCTACTCTATAGTGCCGTTGTCGGCCTCGGACGGAACAATGGAGGTGTTCATGAACATATTCACAACACGCATCGGCTCAACAAGACAACGCACCCTTCCCCGGCTCTCCTCGACCATCGCCAGTTGCGCCCTTCTCGCGCTCCTCGCCGGACTGGGGACGCCTCGCGCAGCCGCCGCCACAAAACCCACGATCGATCCCCGCGCAGACGAACTTCTCAAACACATGGGCGATTACCTCGCCCAGGCCCGGCAGTTTTCCGTCGATGCCGAGATCTGGCAGGATGTAACCCTGCCGTCGGGACAACGGGCTCAAGCCGGCCGCACCATCACCCTCCAGGTCCGCCGCCCCGATCGCTTCCACGCCGAAGTCCGTTCCACCCGCCGCAACCGCGGGCTGTTCTACGACGGCAAATCCATCACGCTCCTCAATCGCGTCGAGAATTTCTACGGCACCATCCCCGCCCCGCCGACCCTCGACGAAGCCCTCGATGTCGCCAGCGACCGCTTCGGTATCACAATGCCTCTCGAAGACCTCGTCGTCAGCGACCCCTATCGAAACGTGATCCAGAAAGCCGTCTCGGGCTACGATATCGGCCCGGTCACGGTGCTCGGCGTCCCCTGCGAGCATCTCGCCTTTTCGTTGGGCGCGGTCGATTGGCAGGTGTGGATCGAGGATGGCGCGAAACCCGTGCCGCGCAAAATCGTGTTCACCTACAAGGACGAGGAAGGCTCGCCCGAGTTCACCGCCATTTTCTCCAACTGGGACTTCCAAACCGCGCTCCCCGATTTCCTGTTCACGTTTGAACCGCCGGCCGGAGCCTCGCCGATCCCCGTGGCCGAAATAAAAGCCAGGAATGACGCTCACACCTCGGAGGGCAAATAACCATGACCCCGCTCCGACACTCCTCCCGCATGATGATTCGTCTTGGTCTCGCGTCGCTCCTTGTCGCCTGCGCCCCGGCCTACGCCGAACAGCGCGGCGGAGCCGAGCCGTCACGACCTTCCGAGTCCCCCCGCGTGTCCGAACCTACCCGTGCTGCCGAACCCCAGCGTGCGCCCGAGCCGCAACGCGCCCCCGTCCGCCAGGTCGCCCCGGTCTACGTCAACCGCACCGCCAATCACGGCAGCGTTCTCCACATGCAACCGGCCCCGTCCCGCCCTCCAGTCCAGGCGCACCCGCCGGGACAAGTGCATCCGCCAGGACGAGTTCCCCCTCACGTCATTCGCCCGGGCGACCCCGAAGCGGACTTCCATCGTCACTGGCATTGGAGCGACTTCACCTTTGGCCGACGTTGGCGCGGTCTCCCCGGCGGCTATATATCCGTCATCGTGAACGGCGCGCCTTTCTACTACGACGACGGCATCTACTATCAGCAGGACGGGGATTCGTATGACGAAGTCTATCCACCCTCGGGCGCTGTCATTCCCGACCTCCCCGACGGCGCGGTCGAAATCGATACGCCCGATCAAACCTTCTACTACGCCGGCGGCGCGTTCTACGTGCAGCAGGACAATGGCTTTGCCATCGTGCCCCCGCCCATGGGCGTCGTCGTTCCCGAACTGCCCCCGGGCGCCGTCCAGACCCCGATGAACGGCTTCGTCGCCTACCAGTTCAACGGCGTCTATTACGAACCCGTATTCGTCAACGGCGTGACCCAGTACCAAACCTTCCAGCCGTGACCAGGGCGAGTCGGTGTCGCCACGGCTCGTCGGTGTAGCCACGAAAATCTTTCGCGGTCTCCTCGCCCTTGCCGTCCGGAGGACCACGCTCCGTCGCGGCCGTTTCGGATTCCCGCCTCGTCGTGCTGTCCCCCATCCCCCGCTAGCCACGTTTGCCGAAGGCATCACGTGGCCTCATCCCCGTACCGTCGCAACCCGATACCACGTCATACCAACCCACTCTCACTCAGACACCCACCAACCCTAACCCGAGCGCGGGATTATCGTATTAGGATATTCACCCCGCCGTGGTAGGGCGCGCTCTCCGAGCGCGCCGCCTCTCCTCGTCGCCGTAGGGGCAGGCCCCTGCGCCTGCCCGCGTCCCCTCTGTGCCAACGCGTTGCGCGCCGGTCTCCCGTCCGCGCACGTCCCTCGACCGAGGCGTCTCCCCCCTGGCCGCTCCTGCCGCTGTAGCCGCGGTTGCTAACCGCGGTTTGCCCCCCTCCTCCTTCATCCTTGCCGTCTCTCCCACCTCAGCGCTATCGCCCCCCGCTCAATGCCCAAGGTCCTCACCCCAACCCCAAGTGCGCAAGTCGAACGATTTGCTCCAACCCGAGCGTCCTGCCGCTCCCCAGGCGAAGTTGGAATGCCTCAGCTGGCGCAGGCTGCCTCCCTGCGAGATGGTCGCCGATTACGATTTCGTGCGCCCCGACCACGGGACAGAAAAAGACGCACCGATCAGTGTTTAAGAAAAACAGAGCATGATGATTGAGGTGCGTCTCGAAGCGAAACCGTTCGCCATGTGTTTCGAGGAATTGAAGACAGTGGTCCAAGTCCACAATTCGAATGATCAAGTTCCCGTCAAGGCTCTTGCCCGCAGCAGCCATCTTCTCAAACGAGAACGACGGGATGTAGTGAACTACATCCAGCAGCTCCAGAGCGTCCTGCTTCTGCAAGAAATTGTCTACCGTTGTGTCCAAATGATACAGAGAGTGCCCCTCTAGTGATAGATCAGACTGACCGAATGAAGCGCCGCTCACTTCAACCATCTGGATCACAAGCTCGCCAGGGTTAACAATCTGATCATTAGAGAGCGTCATCCGTTCGCCGGACGGATTGCCAATCCACCAATCAAAACCAACATTTCCAAGTTGCGTGGCGAGTTGCAGTTGCTGAAGGTACTGTTCGCACGTGCGGAGTACCTTGATATTTCGGTTGCGCAACACGGAGGCGTCGTTCATCGGTACGATGTAGATGTTCTTGGCCACCTCACGCATTGACCGTTGGTAGGGCACCGAAGAGCTCGTACTGGGCCGGCGCTGGATACATACATGTTCTTTCGGAAGCTGCTCAGACCATAATTTCACAAGTCGCGCGATTTGCTGCTCGCGATCCCTCAGAAGGGACGCTGTCATACTGGGTACGGCAGCGTTCAGCCCGGCAACGACCTCCTCACGACACGCATCGATTAAGGCGGGTTCAGAATCGAGGCCGCGTTTGCTCGAGAGCGTTTCGAAGAACGACTTCCACACCTTGAGATAGTGCTCACTCAGTGTTAGCGATGCGACCTGCCAATGAGCGTTAACAAGATGCCGAAGTCGTTCATCGGGGCTGTCGCGCGTAATATGAGGCAGGTCGTCCGTCCACAACCGGGTCCAATCCGCGTAGTACACGAGGACAGGCGTGTTCATCAGAAATTCACCAAGAGCATCACAGAGCAAATGAATTACTGGTTGCGAAAGGCCGAAGTGCGTCAGGCCGTCAAAGGTATCGACCCCCGGAAGCAACATTCTAATCCACTCGAACGCCTCACGGTAATCCGGGGGAAGGTTGTTCAGAAATCGGTCCGAATCATCTGTTTGGAACTCGTACCAGGCCCATTCACGGAAACAGGCCAATCCTTCATGGACGAACCTGCTATTCTTCGTCATTAGACTCAGGACCCGCCTGTATCTTGGAGCGAAACAGCCAGTAACACCCTGAGCACATAACCGAAATATGAGCTTATGAAACCATCCATAGGAGGTGTTATCGATAAGCTCAGAGTGAATCATCTCATGATACTGCGTCGCCTGCATCCGGTGCCAAGAATGGTGCACGTCCGATGCAAGTTGAATGGTTCCACCAATTCTGTAAACACCGGCAAGGATTTGCTTAAGTTCCTGCTCGAACGCATCCATCGAAGCCGCCCCGGTCACTTGGACTGTTCAGTGGCCGCCCGTGACATTTCAATCAACAAGGTCGCAAACGGCTCGAACTCCGGCGTTCCTTCTACTGATTCTCGCATAATATAGTGACATTTCTTGGCGGGTGTGATAGTGTTGGCGGCATGGGGAATACAAGAGGCGTCAGACGGGACTTCAAGGAACTGGAGCGGCGGCGACTTCAGGCCGC